>Ga0180437_10001090_pt1 | contig 47843 bp, 47 predicted proteins | sample SS_ome_4_FD_132410 | JGI IMG/M metagenome (GOLD analysis project Ga0180437, IMG submission 132410) | Hypersaline lake sediment archaeal communities from the Salton Sea, California, USA - SS_3_D_1 metaG | ecosystem: Environmental > Aquatic > Non-marine Saline and Alkaline > Hypersaline >... | reverse complement strand
TCGCGTACCCCATCACCGTTTGTATCTACCCAACCTGCTTCATCCAACAATTGGTTTGCCATATCGGGATCATAAGGGTATGGTTCCGTGAGAGAAGGATCGTTGTATCCCATTTCATCCCAATCCGTCATAGCTGGAACAGTTTTACCTAATAACAGGTCTTCGTTTAGTGAAAAACGGTCAAATCCATAAGCGAGTGCCTGGCGGACTTTCTGGTTTTTCAAAGCTGGATGGCCTGTTTCGCCTAAATTCAGGAACCAACCTTCATTGTAGCCAGAGAATACTCGAAATAGGTTTACACCAGCTTCTTCGAGCTGCGGCATGTCAGGATAGGAGAAGAATGTACCCAGGTCGCCGTCTCCAGAAAGAAGGGCTGCGACCTGCGAAGCGTCATCCGGGACAAAGCGGATAAAAATCTCATCGATGTTCGGTCTGCCTTTAAAGTAATTTTCATTGGCAACAAAGCGTGCGAAACTACCGGATTCCCATTCATCAAAAAGATATGGTCCGCAACCCACAGATGGGTCCCGATTCCAGTCAGCTGTATCTAATGTTCCTTCAGCATCGTATACTGGTTGTAATATGTGTTTGGGCAACAACCCGCGCCATAATATACCTGACCAAGCGGCGTACGGTTCGCTGAAATTCATGACAACTGTTTGTGGGTCGGGGGCTTCCATACTCTCAATCAGGTCGTAAGGATTGACTGCAGCGACTGTGTTGCCAGGGTCGATGATCATTTCGTATGTGAACACAAAATCTTCAGAAGTAATCGGGGTTCCATCCGACCAAACCACATCATCACGGAGGGTAAGAGTGATCGTTTTTCCGTCTTCAGATATACCGCCATTTTCAGTGCTGGGGATTTCTGTTACGAGGTCCGGGACTGGTTGGTTCTGATCGTCAAAAACCCAGGCATAGCAGTTCCAGAACTGATGAGTAATCGAAGAGAACCACATATTCGTGTAATATGGGTTTAGAGTATCGAACTCCTGGGTCCAGATGAATGTAGCAACTTTTCGTTCTTCAGGGGGGGCGACCGGTTCTTCTTCTGCAGGCTCTTCTGCAGCAGGTTCTTCAACTGCTGGCTCCTCTGCAGCAGGTTCTTCAGCTACGGGTTCCTCTGCAGCAGGTTCTTCAACTGCAGGTTCTTCTGCTGCAGGTTCTTCTGAAATTGGTGCAGCTGGTTGTGCACAGGATGCCAGGATCATGCTGGCAACCACCATAATAAATAACAGATATCGAAAATATTTTTTTGTTAACATAATATTCTCCTCCTTTGAGAATATTCCGTACAGGTATGTATTGGATAAAAGGGTCTGTTAATTTGTTGGTGCACAATATATGATCTTAACCAATGTATAATATCGGCAATCTCCACCTCCTTATCACTTTTTCGTTGGCATGTTCCAATAATGAACAAAATTCTGGGGATTAAAATTCTTTAAATTGGTTTTACTATTATATAAACAATACACAAAAACGTAAAGATAGTTCAATATATTCTTTATACCGATTTTATTTGCCTTTTATTAATTTCAAAAAATGATAGGAGTAAAGATGTTGCGTCCCAAAATGGATGTGTTATCAACCGACTTGATTATAAAAATATTCGAAGAAGCAGTCGAGGTTTTAAAGGACCCTGGGGTTAGGATTGAGAACCAGCCAGCACTGTCGCTGATTGAGGCAGCGGGTGGGGTGGTTGACCGTAAAAATAACACTGCTCGATTGTCTGAAGTTATAATAAAAAAAACAATCGATTCTGCTCCATCAGAGTTCGTACTTTATGATTTGGCTGGAAATCCTGCTGTTTGCTATGGAGGAGATGCGATACATTTTGATCCTGGATCGGCGGCTATATTTTTCCTTGATAGCAAGACGGGTAAGCATAGACAGCCAGTAACTCAAGATTTTATAAATTTTGTCAAAGTAGTTGACAAATTGCCTCAATTGGATGCTCAAAGTACAGCTTTCGTGTGTTCCGATGTACCGAAGGAAATGGGAGATTGGTACAGGTTGTATCTGGCATTGAATTACATGCAAAAACCGATCATAACTGGTGCTTTTGGTAAAGATACCTGGTGGACTATGAAGGAAATGCTTACTGTGGCTGCAGGCGGGGAAGAAGAATTGGCAGCTAAGCCGATTGCTGTTTTCGATGTATGCCCGTCACCGCCGTTGTTGTGGAGTGATCTTACCTGCCAGAATTTAATTGATTGCGCGAAGACATGCATTCCAGCTCAACTAGTATCCATGCCGCTAGCTGGAGCGACTGCGCCTGTGACATTAGCCGCAGCGGTTGTACAACATACAGCTGAATGTCTGAGCGGTTTAGTTATTAACCAATTGGCGAATCCAGGAGCGCCAATTATCTGGGGTGGTTCACCTTCAATTTTTGATATGAAGAACGGCACCACCCCGATGGGTGCCGCGGGTACATGGCTTGTAGATGCTGCCTACGTTCAAATCGGCAAGTATTTAAATCTGCCAACACATGTTTATATGGGCATGAGCGATGCAAAGATTATCGATGCCCAATCTGGTCTAGAATCGATGGGGGGTGCATTGGTGGCGGCATTAATAAGAGCAAATATGATATCAGGTGCAGGTATGTTGGATTTCGAAAGCTGCCAGAGTCTCGAGAAACTTGTCATTGATGCAGAAATTATTGGGTTAGCGAAAAGAGTAGTAGAGGGAATTGAGGTGCGAGATGATCCCATCGGTATAGAGTTAATGCGAGAAATGGGACATCATGCAGGTTATCTTTCTCATCCTCATACCAGAAAATGGTTCAGGGAAGAATTCTATCTCCCATCGGGAGTAATCGACCGAAGTTCATATGATGGATGGGAAAATGAAGGTTCGAAAACGATCAATGAACGCGCTTCAGAAAGGGTGAATCAATTATTAGACTCTTATGAACCTACAGAACTTGCTAATGAAGTATTGTCTGAAATTCATACAATTGCTGATCGGGAGGCTAAAAAACTTGGTATATCGTCCCTTCAAGCAATACCAGGTTAATAATATTTGCCCACTTTACATTCTGAAATATCGGTAACATCGGTCTAAATTCAAACTAAAAAATATTCAATTCTAAAATATCGAAGGAATTCAATATGAAAAAAAAGATAAAGAGCATTACCAATCCAAAACTATCTCTAAATATACTTTCAGCAGGTGAAGTTGAACAGATACACACAGCAACTTTGGATGTGATCGAATCCACCGGAGTGAAATTTCCTTCACCAAAAGCCCTGGATATTTTGGAAGATCATGGAGCTGAGGTTGATCGAACGACTAAAATCGCTCGTATACCTGGAAATATTGTTGAGACCTACATTTCAAAAGCACCTCCTGCATACTCACTAGCGGCATTGCAATCCGCTCTTGATTTACCATTAGACGGCAATCACAGTTTCCTGGGCACCGATGGATGTGGCGTGGAGATTATTGATGCATTTTCAGGAGAAGTCCGTCGATCGACAAAAGAAGATGTTTCCGATGTGGCTAGAGTTGCAGATTATCTTGAAGAAATTTCTTTTCACTGGGTAGCCTTGTCTGCGCAGGATTGTCCACCGGAAAGCCGTTCTTTGCACGAGTTGGATGCCGTTTGGAGCGTGAGTGATAAGCATTTACAAACCGAATCGATTGTGACCGAACGTGAAATGGAAGCAGCGGTTGAAATGGGGGCAGCAATAAGCGGAGGACTGGAAGAATTGAGATCGCGACCGGTATTATCAATCATGCAGTGTACGCTCAGCCCGCTGGGTCATGATGGGGGCAGCCTTGAGGCAGGCTTGGTGGCGGCTAAAGCGGGGTTGCCGGTCGGGTTCATGACGATGGCATCCTGCGGTTCCGGTGGTCCGGTCACACTGGCTGGAAACCTGGTCGTGGGAAACGCAGAAGTGATCTCTGCAATGGCATTGATGCAGATGGCTGCTCCAGGCAGTCCATTTTATTACGCTGCGGCTCAAACTGCTCTTGATCTCCGTACAGGCGCATACACAGGCGGTGGACCGGAAGATTTTCTTTTCGGTGCTGCCTCAAATTTGTTAGCGAATTTTTACCATATCCCTTTATCTATGGGCGCGTTTGCCACTGGTGCAAAAGAGCCAGATTGGCAGGCAGCTGTTGATAACTCCTTATCATCCTTTATGGCTGTATCCACTTTATCTGATATGCTGCTTGGAGCTGGGTTACTGCATGGTTCGAGGATTTTCTCATACGAGATGTTGTTAATGGATGCGGAGATTTGGAGTATTCTAGAATCTATGTTCAAGGGGATCTTGGTAAATGAAGAAACGCTGGCTGTAGATGTGATCCGCGAAGTGGGACCTGGAGGAAATTTTCTGGGTCAAAAACATACCCGAAAACATATGCGTGATCGTTGGCAGACTGAGTTGATGGATCGCAGACCATACAATTTATGGGAGAAGGATAAAGACGGTGCAAGGGATTGGGCTGGAGATAAAGCACAAAAAATTCTAAGTAGTTACCATCCAGAACCACGTGATGAGAAACTCCAATCCGAACTTAGAAAAATTATCTCAAGCGTGGAATTAAGCTAGAATTCAAAAAAATTCACTGCGAACAATTTTCAATGTCTTCTAAGTATAGGGAATTTCTTTCTGGGGTTAAAGCAGTCATCCCAATACTATTCGGTGTAATACCATTTGGAATGATATATGGTGTTTTGGCGCTTGATTCTGGAATGTCTCCTATTGCATCCCAGGCGATGTCTTCGATTGTATTCGCAGGATCGTCACAATTTATCGCTACCCAGTTAATTGGTAATGCTGTTGTAGGGGTTGTAATCGTAATAACTATTGGAGTTGTAAACCTGCGTCACCTTTTATACAGTGCTTCTATTTCCCCCTATTTTGTGGATCTTTCACGTCCCTGGAAATATTTATTAGCGTATTTCCTTACCGATGAAGCATATGCTGTAGCAATCACCCATTTTAGAAATTTTGATAGAAATGAGAAGGAGATCCTTCAGGGTGAAAAAAAGAACGAAGTTCTCTTTTCCCAAAAAAGATATAAACACTGGTATTACTTGGGTGCTGGATTCGGATTATGGAGTACATGGCAAATTTCTACGGTTGTAGGCATTTATATGGGTGCGATAATTCCGGAAAGCTGGTCATTGGATTTTACGCTGTCTTTAACGCTGATCGCCCTGGTTATACCCACTTTAGAAGATCGTGCAAGTCTATTGTCTGCTTTAACGGCAGGTCTGATTGCTGTGCTAGCATTTTCCTTACCTTATAAATTGGGACTGCTTGCGGCGGCATTTTGCGGAATTCTGGTTGGCATGCTGATAAGGAAGAACTCATGAATATTTGGGTGATCATGGTCGCTGCTGGTTTGATAACTTATATGATGCGTGTGTTTTTTATCGTGTTGGTTGGAAGAAAGGAAATTCCAAATAATATAAGGATTGGGTTACAGTTTGTCCCACCCGCTGTATTAACAGCTATTATCGTACCAGAAGTGCTTTACAGTGATAGTGTAATGCAGCTTACTATAAGGAATTACCGGCTTATAGCTGCCGTGCTTGCATGCATTGTGGCATGGAAGACAAAAAACGCCATTCTAACGGTGGTTGTTGGAATGCTTGTTTTGTTGATATTACAAATGCTCAGTAATTGAAGTAAAGAAAACTTATATATTAATCGATATCACAAAACTGCGGTGAAAAGAGTTGGTAACTTTAGAGGATTACCAAGTTGAACTCGTTGAACTCCCTTTCGATAGTAAGGTCTTTCTCGAAGGACCTGCTGGCAGTGGGAAAACAACTACTGCCGTGGAACGACTTTTATTTCAGATGTCGAATGGAGTCCATGGTGATTCAATCCTGGTGCTGGTGCCTCACCGTTCGCTAGGAGGAGTTTATTATGATGCGCTCCAGCAGCCAGGTGTCCTGGCTGGAGGCGCGGTAACACTAGTGACCTTGGGAGGATTAGCTCGCAGGGCGATTGATTTGTTTTGGCCTGTAGTTGCTGACCAAGCGGGATTTAATATTATTCCGGGTGATCCAACCTTCCTCACTATGGAAACAGCACAGTATTTTATGGCGCACTTGGTAAATCCATTACTAAAACGAGGTCTTTTTGATTCTGTTAATTTAGAACCAAACCGGATTTACAGTCAAATTATTGATAATCTTAATAAATCGGCCATCATTGGATTTCCCCATACTCAAATCGGAGATCGTTTAAAAGCTGCCTGGAGTGGGGAACCAGGTCAAAAGAACGTATACGAAGATGTCCAATCATGTGCGAATTTATTTAGAGAATATTGTGTAAAAAATAATTTAATGGATTACTCATTACAAATTGAAGTTTTTGTGAAGCATCTTTGGCAACTACCTCAATTCGATGACTATTTTTTCAGGTCCTACCGCCATATTATTGTCGATAATCTGGAAGAAGATACGCCGGTTTCCCACGACATCCTTGAAGATTGGGTCAATAAGTTTCAGTCAGGGATGCTGGTATACGACAACGGTAGCGGTTTCCGTCGATTCCTGGGATCTGATCCAGTATCCGCATATAAACTAAAAACACAATGTGATCTTCAAGTTGAGTTTACTAAGTCATTTGTTTGTTCTGAAAATATTAAAACTCTTAGCTTTTGTCTTTCCAACGCTTTTAAAAGATTGCGTAATATCAAAAAAGAAAATCATCTGCAGGAATATGTAAATGCAAAAAAAACGGAGAAAATTCGAATCGCGTTTGATATAAAAATCCATAGATATTACCCATCCATGATTGATTGGTGTGTTGAAATTGCTGAACGGTTGTTCAATGAAGGGATATCACCTGGTGAAATTGTCATCATGGCGCCCTATTTATCAGATTCGATTCGGTTTATGTTAGTAGAAAGGTTTAAGAATCACAATATCCCAGTTCGTACTCACAGACCGTCACGACCATTAAGAGAAGAACCTGCTGTAAGATGTTTATTGACCCTCGCTGCGCTCGCGTATCCAAACTGGAGAATACCGCCATCAAAAACTGATGTAACAAACGCTTTGCTGCTATCGATTAGCGGTATGGATTTAATCAGGGCACACCTCTTAACACAGATTGTCTACCGAGATAAACAGGATTCAACGAAACTGACAGAATTTGCTGAGATCAATTCTGATATGCAAGAAAGGATTACATACCGTTATGGAGCCAAATATGAGTATCTTCGTGAATGGTTGAATCTAAATCAGAATTCAATTGAAGATTTCGATCATTTCCTAAATCGATTATTTGGGGAGGTATTGTCTCAACCAGGTTTTGGTTTTTATGAAGATTTTGATGCGGGTCGTATAACGGCGAATTTAATCGAATCGATACAGAAATTTCGCTGGGTGACTGAAAGTAACTTAACCAAAACAAACCAACCAGTCGGCAAGGAATATCTGACGATGGTTCAAAATGGTGTAATTGCAGCCCAGTATTTAAAAAGCTGGCAAGAGATTTCGGCGGAAGCTGTTTATCTGGCACCAGCATATACATTCCTAATGGAGAACCGACCAGTTGATTACCAGATCTGGTTAGATCTCGGAAATCGAGGTTGGTATGAAAGACTTTCGCAACCATTGACTCATCCATATGTATTAAGCAGAAATTGGCCTTCCGGAAGTTTGTGGACCGACCATGATGAAGTTCATACTGGCTTGGAAAACCTTAACCTTTTATCCCTTGGTTTATTACGGAGGTGTCGAAGTAAGGTTTTTTGGGGTATCAGTGAATTGGGTGAACAAGGATACGAACATCGAGGACCATTTCTTCAAGCAATTCAACAGGTGCTGAAATCAAGTGCGGGTTAGGAATATATTTCTGAATTCGTAAAAATGATTATGTCTGAGGACATTGTAAAACTTCGTCCCGAACAAGAGGAGATTCTTAAATATCGAATGGGAAATATGGGAATTTCTGCTGTTCCTGGTAGTGGAAAAACATGGACTTTATCACTTCTGGCAGCCGAAATCATAAAAAGTAACTTATTGGAAGATGATCAAGAGGTTTTGGTTGTAACCATGGTCAATTCGGCTGTAGACAATTTCCACCAACGCATACAAAGATTTAGCAAAAAGAAAGGAGTACTTCCTTTTTGGGGCTACCGCGTCCGAACATTACATGGGTTGGCGCATGACATTGTTAGAGAACGTCCTGAACTGGTCGGACTTCCTGAAGATTTTTCTATAGTCGACGAACAAGAATCGAGATTGATCGTTGCAGAGGGAGTGAGAACCTGGATCCATTCAAATCCAGAAGAAGTGGAAAATATTCTAAAATCTGATCTTGAACCCAGCCAAGTATATAGAGTAAAAAATCGAAAACTACCAGAAGCGCTACTCGAAATCGGGAGCGGGTTTATTCGATTAGCGAAAGACAAACGATTAAGTCCAGAACAAATTCAAGCAAAATTAGAATCCTTGCAGATACCAATGAATCTGGTCGAGATGGGAAATGAAATTTATGCAGATTACCAACGCAGCCTTTCTTACCGGGGAGCCGTGGATTTTGATGACCTGATCTCTTATGCGCTTCTAGCTCTTGAATCGGATAACAATTTACTGGAACGCCTGCAATATCGTTGGCCTTACATCCTGGAAGATGAGGCGCAAGACAGCAGTCGTTTGCAAGAAGCAATCTTAGAGCTTTTATCAGGAAATGATGGGAATTGGGTAAGAGTTGGTGATCCTAATCAAGCAATATTCGAGACTTTTACTACTGCAAACCCAAAGTTCCTGCGAGAATTTCTTCAACAGAAGCATGTCCGAGATATGCAGCTCTCCATTTCAGGACGCTCAACCCGCAGTATCTTTGACCTAGCCAACCATCTTGTTGAATGGACCCATGACAATCACCCCATCAAGGAGGTACGAGAAAGCTTAAATTACCCGCCTCTAATTCACCCTACAGCTGAGGTTGATCCAAATCCTAATCCTCAGGATGAACCATCCAGTATATTTTTGATTTTAAAGAAATATTCTTCTGATGCAGAAATTTCAGCTGTTGCTGATTCGCTTTCTAAATGGCTACCTTCACATCCTGATGATACTGTTGCGGTACTGGTACCTCAAAATAAACGCGGTTCTGACTTAGCTTTAGAACTAAAACGGCGCAATCTAAAATTTAGCGATACTTTATTAAAAGTTACGTCACAAACACGAATTACAGCAGGCGTTATTGGTAGCTTGCTCAATTATCTTTCCACGCCTCAATCCAGCAGGAAGTTAGTAAAAGTATATGAACATTGGTTATCTCTTCAACCAGAGTGTGATAAATCTGCCGCAAAGGTATCTATAGAATTTCTTCGAAAAATCAGACGCATTGAAGATTATCTAACACCTGAACCAGGAAATGATTGGCTAGAAAAAATCAAAACTGATATTAAAAATATAACAGTCTACCAACTATTGAGAAAATTTCGAGACAGCATACTTTTGTGGCAATCAACTGTAACCATTCCGATTGATCAGATGTTGATAACGATAGCTCAAGATTTGTTCACCAAACCTGAGGACCTGGCACTTGCGCACAAACTTGCTCTTATCCTTCGTCAGGCGAGCCGTTCTCATCCGGAATGGAAATTGGAGGAATTCTCCAATGAAATCGAATTAATTTCAAAAAATAAACGCCGATTCTTAGGACTAAGCAACGCAGATACAGGATTTGACCCCGAGCGATTTAAAGGTGAAGTAGTGATTTCTACTATGCATAAAGCGAAAGGTTTGGAATGGGACCGCGTCTATTTAATGTCTGTCAATGATTACGATTTTCCTTCAGGCTTCTCGGGTGAGAATTATATTGCTGAAAAATGGTTTGTTCGAAATAATCTGAATCTTCTAGCTGAAACATTAGCCCAATTTGAGAATGTCATCTCACTGGATGAATATAAATGGTATAAAGAAGGTGATGCTACGTTAGAGGCAAGAATTGAATATGTGCGTGAACGGCTTCGTTTATTGTATGTGGGTATTACACGCGCAAGAAAAGAGTTAGTAATAACTTGGAATTCCGGTCGGAGTGGCAAATCAAATCCGGCTGTGTCCCTGATTGAATTGGCGCAGTATTGGAATGAAAAAAAGATTTTATCTGTAGCAGACGCAAAAGCTGAATAATGCAATTACCAAAGAATTTTCAATTCAGCCAGAAGAGTTTGTCGGATTACGTTGCATGTAAACGGTTATTCAGATATCGATATTATGATCAGATTGAATGGCCGGCGATAGAAATAGATCCTGTAAATGAACGTGAAAGGAGCATGAAATTAGGCGCTAAATTTCATAAAATTTTGCAGCAATTCTTTTTGGGTTTACCGAGGGAGAATATCGAGAACCATTTTACGGATGAAATATTGAACAAATGGTGGAGAAATTTTGAGGTTTGTTTGGATGAAATACGTACAAAGGATGATATTCTAATTCCGGAAATTCGATTATCTGCTCCGATTAAGGATCAGAGAATCATTGCGAAATTGGATTTAATTGTTGTTAAAACAGATCGTAGAAGAATTATATTTGATTGGAAGACAATATCAAGGCGCCCGAACAAGATGTTTCTGATTAATAATATGCAAACTCGCGTTTATCCTTATCTACTTACATGTGCTGGAGATCATGTTTTCCCTTGGAATGAATTCTCTCCGCAGCATTTAGAAATGGTGTATTGGTTCGCGGAGCACCCTGGAGCTCCTGAACGGATCGCCTACAGTGAGAAGCAGTTTCAAGAGGATGAGAAATATTTACATGGTTTAGTCTCAGAGATATACACCTTATCGAAATCGAATTTCGTTAAAACGGATAATGAGCGGCACTGCGCGTACTGTGTTTACAGGTCTTTGTGTGATCGCGGAATTGAGGCGGGGAAATTAGAAGATCTTGATGAATTAGCCTTTGAAGAGACTAGTGTTGATCGTGAATTCGATTTTGATCAAATCAAAGAAATCGAATACTGAACTTAAAACTTTATCCGAAGACCTGGTACCGTGAAAAATTGGGAAGTTCTTAAACCGAAAGAAATCCCGGAAGGTTTTTTGGGAGCTGTAGGCGGCAACCCGTTGGTGTCTGAAACATTACTCAAACGGGGAATTTCAGATGAAAAATCAGCACTGGCGTATTTAAATCCAAATTTCTATGCTCCAACATCCCCTCTCCAACTGCCTGGAATGGATCAAGCAGTAACTCGAATTCTCCAGTCACAAAAAGATAATGAAACGGTATGTGTGTGGGGGGACTTTGATGTTGATGGACAAACTTCAACAGCGCTATTGGTGTCAGCTTTAAGTAACTTAGGAATTAAAGTCATATATCACGTACCGCTTCGAGAAAATGAATCCCATGGTGTGAATATTCCGTTTCTAAAGAGGATTATTGGTGAAAATTACCAACCAGATATTGATTTACTCATGACTTGTGATACGGGTATTTCTTCAAATGAAGCACTTGAATATGCCCATAATCGCGGTATCGATGTGATCATAACTGACCACCATGATTTACCGGCAAAAATGCCTATCGCTGAGGCAATAATTAACCCGAAGATTTTACCTAAAGGTCATGCACTCAGAAACTTACCGGGAGTCGGTGTTGCTTATAAGCTAATTGAACAATTATATGAGCAATGCGATCGAAAAAATGATTGTGAACAATTCCAGGATCTGGTTGCCTTAGGCATTGTGTCCGATGTTGCTTACCTAGCCAAAGATACTCGCTATCTTTTACAGCGAGGGATTGAATGCTTGAGGCAATCAAAACGGACCGGTTTGAAAGCAATGAGCCAATTAATCGATGTCGATATGAACTCAATAACTGAGGAGCATATTGGTTTTTATATTGGACCCAGATTGAATGCTGTGGGGAGATTGGACGATGCAAAAAAATGTGTTGAATTGTTATTGACAAGCGATCCCACTCGAGCAAATATACTTGCGCTGGAATTTGAATCATTAAATGCGAGACGTAAGTTGTTGACCAATCAAGTATATTACAGTGCACTGGTTGAAATTGAGAAAAATCCAGAATTGATGGAACATAATGTACTATTAATATCGAATCCAAATTGGCCTGCGGGGGTTATCGGAATTGTAGCAAGCCGCTTGGTGGAAAGATTCAATAAACCGGTAATCATGATATCTTCTCCTGAAGGTGAAATTGCACGCGGTTCAGCCCGTTCGATTAATGGGATCGACATATCTGGTGCTATCAGCGATAATGAAGAATATTTAGTTGGCTATGGTGGGCATCCAATGGCGGCAGGGTTATCAATTGAAATTGAAAATATCCCTGTATTTCGTAAAGCGATTTCAAATACGGTTGGTGAAGTTGACGAGTTAAATAAATCCAGTCTTTCCATTGATGGTTATTTAGATTTAGAACAGCTTTCTATAGAATTGATCGAAGATATTGAAAGGTTAGCCCCTTTTGGCGCTGGTAATCCACCCCTCGTTTTTGTTAGTAGAAGGATGAATATCCGTAATTACACAACCATCGGTCGAGATGATGAACATCTTCAATTGAAAATCTTTGATGAGAATAAACGTGAGTACAAAGTGATCTGGTGGAATGGCGCTGGAGTAATGAACCAGGATCAATTTAAAGATGTCCAATTTGACCTGGCATATACTGCCCGAGGCAGCAAAAATCGTAAAGTTGGACCATTTCAAATTGAATGGATTGATTATCGAATAATTGAAACTGACGAAACTGAATTGATAAAACAAGCGCGTTGTGAGGTGATAGATTTCCGCCAGATATCACATCCATTCGAGAAGTTACAGGAACTCAAGCTTGAAGGTGATGTCCAAATATTGGCGGAATCTGATGCAATTATCAGATTAAAAAGAATTAGTGGTTTAGTCGGAATTCACGATCATATTAATGATAGGTATACGATTCAGGGAGCTGATCTTCTGGTTGTATGGACTACGCCACCGGGAAGGTTTGAATTGAACACTATCCTTGATTTTGTCTCTCCAAGAACTATTATGTATTTCTGTATCGAGCCTGAGGGAGGAGAGATTATCCACTTTCTCGAAAAATTGACAGGTTTAGTCAAGTATGGAATGAAAAAGTACAAGGGACAGCTGAGTATTACGAGATTTGCCTCAGCACTTGCCCAACGCGAATCCACTGTGGTAAAAGGATTACAATGTCTAGAAGCTGGAGGATTTATCAATATCGTTGATAAGAGTGATCAAGTGATCGGAGTGACCGGGGGAAACCGGAAATCATCACCAGGAAAAAAATTGATTATGGATCAATTGCAAGTAATGCTGCTCGAGACTTCGGCATTTCGGGATTTCATAAAATCAGTTGATTATAAATATATTGAAACAGGTATATAATTTAACAATAAGAAACACGAATTTTCTGCAATTTTAATTTCGCAAAATTTTTTTGGGAGGAAAATATGGCAAACGGGAAAGATGAAAAATTCGACGAAAAAGAGATGGAAAAAAGTGAGGAAAAAAGTTGGGATGAAAAATGGCGCAGAGATCCACTTAGCGCGATCATTTGGGCATTAATATTTATATGGGCAGGTGTGGTTCTTTTAATAAGTAACCTCGGTTTTTTAGACCAATTTGTCAGAGAGCTGGTTATAACAACCGGAGTCGTTCAAATAGATAAAGCGATCAAAGCCTGGCCAATTATACTGATCGGCGCGGGAGGATTATTTCTGCTTGAAGTGGTTCTACGTTTGATAATTCCAGAATACAGGCGTCCAGTGGGAGGGACTGTAATTTTTGCTTTTATATTGATTGCAATTGGATTGAATTCAATTATTGGTTTAAATTGGGTTCTTATATGGCCGCTAATTCTTATTGGGATTGGACTATCAATTCTTTTACGTGGATTAAGTCGTAGACGAGAATAAATAATTGCTACAACCGGTCAAAGTTCAAAGACATAACCTCATCCCAAATGTATCGAATTATGGTTGACCTGCGGTCTCGACCAATACATCTAAAGTACGGGGATTCAAAAGCTCTGATAAGATCACCAATACGGTACCGGGGGAGAACCGGCGTGGATACAATTAGGCTGCCCATCTCCCCAGGACTCATTTCATACAACATTTTTATTCCCGTTTTTGTTTCGACTTCAAATAGGTAAAGATCGTAATTTGGAACCCAGCCTCTATTTACATCTCGCTGTTGCCCAAACATCCCTTCAGTTGCGCCATAAATTTCGCGAATAACAACGTTTCCATATAGAGCATTCAAGGATGGTTGGTAGCGGGTGTTGATCCCTGGAACGCTTCCTAATGTCATAATTTCGATATTCCAAAGATCTTTTGGGTAGATTTTATGTACCTTGTGTAAATAATGTGCAAAACGCTGCGCGGTTGGTAAAACTCCTCCCACCAATGTTACGTTCTGGTTTTTACACTTCTGATAAGCCAATTCAAAACGCTTTTCCCAATCTTCAATTGATTTACTGCCACCTAATTCATCGATTTCCTCTTGTGTTGGGACGGAGCGTATGGGAGTAAACTTTGAAACAAATTTCGTGTATATCCCTGAACTATACCCGTATTCAATTTCCCGCTCACCGGCAGAAATTATTCCCACATTTGATGGAAAATTCAAGTTCAAATTTACCCCTTTGAAAATTTCGAATTTCTCACTGGCCGCTATGTAGTTCATCACTGCTCTACCGGCACTTATTCGCATCCGTATATCGGTTGGGGTCATCGGAATAAATTTTGATTCACCTTTCGTTGTACCTCTTGTAATTGCCCATCCTGCAGGTTCTTCACACAATAATTGTCCGGTATCTCCGGACATGACCCTTTTTATCCATGGTTTATAATCTTCATAAGTAGCGATCGGAAAGACACGTCGAAAATCGACAATATTGTCTATTTGATCAGCACCTTTCTGCTTGCCGTACACCGTTTTGTTGAAATCTAAAACAAGCTTTTGTAATACATCATTTTGAGAACTGGCGGGATCGAGTAATGAATTATTCCAGGGTTGTAGAAGACCAATAAGCATTTGTTGAGTTGATTCAATATCAATTTCTGCTTTCATGAGGAGGACTCCAAATATAATAGAGATAATAAATTGAAATTAGCAGTATATTATATGCGCAAACGGAAGCAGAGAATTGCACGTTAACCTAATTCTTTTTTAGCTTATCAAGCCTGGGTGATGTGTAAAATCTTACAAAAATTTTATAAATTACCATTTGGATTATCGCTATAATAAATTTGAAGTCAAAAAGTTTGAAATTATGAATTATTTCATGATATTGATTGTAGATTTTAGATAATATTACGCAGTTCATGGAGGCTTATTTATGACTGAAGATACTGTAAAAAAGGTTCTAAAAAGATTACCTTATGGTTTTTATAGTGTGACGAGCAGGAATAGCAATGAAGTCAATGCGATGGTGTTAAATTGGATGACTCAGGTTTCATTCGAACCAAGAATGCTGGCAATAGCTGTTCAAAAAACTTCGTACTCATATAAATTAATTCAAGAAAGTAAAGTATTTGTGTTGAATATATTCAATCAAGAGGATTTTGAGTTGATAAAACCCATCACCAAAGGTCGTTCAAAGAACCCGGATAAAATGGAAGAAATAAAGTATTCTCTGGATTCTGTCACTGGAGCACCTTTGCTTGAAGATGCTGCGGCTTACCTGGAATGTAAGGTTGTCAACATCCAAGATGTTGGTGGTGATCATAATATAATTGTTGGGGAGGTTGTTGGGGCTGGAATAAACAAAGCGGGTGAAGTTGAAAATACTTTATCATTGACAAAAATTGGTTGGAGTTATGCCGGATAACACGAAAACAAATTAATTTATTTTTGTATGTGATTCAATAATTAAAAGAATCAAAAACGACAAAAATCCGCAATTGCGGATTTTTTCAATTAAACAACTTATTGAAATACTATGTTCGCTGTATAATCTTCACGTATAAGGTTACTTTATTCGCTATCAGGATCAACCATACCTGGTTGCTCTATTTCTAAAACGTCTCCATGTACATTGATGCGGATACGGAAACCCATCATTCCCATATAAGATCGAGCTTCTTCTGGAATTCCCGTTTGCATAAGATTGTCAAACTGTTTATCAATATCCTTCAATTGTGAGGATATCATTGCCATCGAAAAAATATCTTCCTGACCAAGCATTTTCGCAGTTTGTTCACTTAGAATATCCTCATGTCCTTCGATCATTTCGCCCATCGATTCTAGCACCTGGCGGTCTACCTGTTCAGAAGGAATATGGCGGTGAAACCCTGCATCATTGACTACGTAGCAAGGTTCATCACCCACGTAATTTACATCTACAGGCTGGTCTTGTTCATCAATAATCAAACCTTCAAAAACAGGTTTATTCACCATCATTTTTTTATTATATACAAAATCGTTGATTTATTTGTATGAAATAAATAAATTATTTTCTAAGAGTTTATCGCCGGATTCGAACAACTGTCCCCACTTTTACCCAATTGTATAACCACTTCGCATCTTCTGTTTTTAAATTTACACATCCATGACTCATAGGATTGCCAAAGTTATTGTGCCAATAAGTACCATGAAGGCCAAAATCCCCTGAAAAATACATTACATATGGTACGTCTTCTAGGTGATAGCCGGGACCTCTCATATCAGCATACCGGTATTTCATATAAACTTTAAATACACCTTTCACGGTTGGATATTTTGAAATTCCTGTTGAGACTAAAAATTTCTCCACAAGTTCATCGCCTTTATATGCAAAAAGGCGCTGTTTGGAGAGGTCTACATCAATCCAGCGTTCATTATTTTTCACACTATCTGGTTTATTCACAGGTCTAACTGTTGGGTTAGGTTGTGATACTTCTGTTGGAGGAAATAATGGGGTGCTTGTTGGTACTGGCGTGAAAGTTGGAGTTGGTATGAATGTGGGATTATGAATTGGTGTACTAGTTGGTGTAGAAGTTGGCGAGGATGTAAATCTGGATGTTGCTGTAATTGTATTAGTAGCAGTGTGTGTTGGTGAATACGTTATAGTGGCAGTAAAAAAGGGTATAAGTGTTTGAGCCCGAGTAGCTTTCGCTATAGTTGCGCCAGACAACGCTAAAGACAATCTTTGATTTAATGCTTGAGAGAATTTTGGAAAACCAAATAAAATTAGACCCGCGCATACTATTGTCAACATTATGATCGCGGAAGGAAATATTCGATTTTTGGGGCTTTTATTTAGTAATCCAGGTTCAACACCTGGAAACATCTGATCAGGAATTGTGATTGGTTGTTCTGCACGCAGTCTATTTATCGCCCAATGCATGCCTTTTCTCGCTTGCATACTTTCGGGATTAATTTCTAGTGCGTGAATTAAATAATTAACGCTTGCCCGGGGGGGTGCTAGTGCAGCTAAGATTAACCAGGGGCGTTCTTCGTTTGGATCTAACTTGGCTGAATATTCTGCCCATCGCCTCGCTTCTAATCGTCTTCCGTGCCTTAATGCATTGAATGCTTTATTTAGGGCAAATATTGCCCATTTGTCATCCTGAATCATTGAAATGGAAGATTATGGAGTTGTCGAAATGCTTTCGTTATTGATAAAGCATCTAATCCCAGAAGCTATACCATGAGCTGCAATTTCAGGATTTTGAGTAAGCAGTTGACGGTCAAGATTCAAAAAACCAGTCTCGATTATTACAGCAGGAGTGTTCTCATCGATTTCACCGAAGGCATGGTAACTTGTCATATCTTCGGTTACGCTTGTACTGTGCAAGTCCAACCCTGTTGCCTCCGAATAACGATTTCGTAAACATGCAGTTAATCGTGCAGATCGTTCAGGTCTTTTGCTAGCCATTGCTTGCGCAACTTTAAAACCTGTGGCGAGATCATTTACGTAATCACACGAATCTGCATGTATTGAAATCAAAACAGCAGCTTCATAATCTGTAAGTTTTGGATCGAATTCCTGCAATAAATCGACCTCAAAACCTTCTTCATCGAGGTATTTTTGAACAAATGATGCAATGTTAAGATTTACTTCTTTTTCGGTTAATCCATCACTGCATACTGACCCTGAATCACTGCCCCAGTGACCTGCAACGATTCCTACCAATTGCTTTTGTTTCGATGATTTTGTTGCCTTTATAGGAGTATCTTCTACCGGGACTGGCGGAAAGTTAAATTCCTCCCATGTACTGCTAGGTATGGATACTCCAGGAGTCCAAATTGAATACACAGTAGCAAGTACAAATGCGACTCCAAAAATTATTTTCATCTGGTAAAAGAAGCCATTTGTGTCTTTTTGGACTTCTTGATTACTATTTTCCGATTTGTAATTTTCAGTGGTCATTGTTTTGAGATGCTACCATATTCAGGGATCGAAGCAATGCAAATATTTTGAAATTATTTTTCTGAATTTTTACCTGGAATTAGATTTATCATTACCACATTGAAGAAAGATTGCAAATTGTATGCCATTGAGATATGATTTAAAACAAAAAGAGCTACCCTATTAACATGGACAGCCCTTAATTATTTATAAGATAATTAGAATAAGCCCCAGTCAGCGCCCGCGCCTTCTTCCATCATTGAGGGGTCCCACATTTCCATGCCAAGTTCAACCGATACGACCCTGTCTAATCCTTCTTCCGCCTTTTTACGAACCATCTCTATCATAGCTGGTGCATATGGACAAAATGGAGTAGTGAGGATCATTGTAATTGATACGTCATCTTCATCGATCTTTAAATCTCTAATCAGACCCAATTCGATAACGTTCAGTCCAATTTCAGGATCAATTACTTCACGAAGTTTTTCACGAACCGGCTCGACCAATTCCGGATGAGTTTGTTCTGCTTGCCAAATTAAAGCTGGACGCTTGGTTGAGTTTTTTCCAGAAGTCATGGTTGTAATTTCTCCGATATTTACAAATCAGTAATGATGAATGTACAATGAGAATCACCACTCAACTTACATTTAATTTTTTTAGCTGGTACTTCCAGTATCGTAGAAATAAGGGTCTGGTCAACTGAACAGACCTCTGGGTGATCTTGGCCGATATGGATGTAAGGACAGCTTGCTTCGTGAATTTGGTAAGTTCCACCTTTTCGCTCCCAATTCGCAGTAAAACCTTCCTGGTTGAGTAAGTCCTGGACAAGATCAAGTTTTTCTTCAACATTCAAACCATCAAGTTCATTTTTATGATCTTCCGCCAGATCGAGAGCCATCTGTGAAAATAATTCATTAACCATATATTCTGGCATTGACTCTTTTAATTGCTCAAGGAGACGAAGCGTAAGCTTAACGTAGCGTTTTGGAAATTGTTCCCTACCCCTTTCTGTTAAATAGTAAAGCCGGCGGGGTCTTCCAACTCCATGACGTTCTTCATTGGAATCAACCAAACCATCCGCTTCCAATTTGGTGATATGATGGCGAACAGATATCGGATTGATATCCACTGCTTTAGCCAATTCATTAATCGTGCATTGATCACGCGTTAGCAAGGTCTGCATCACTCGGTCTCGAGTACTTTTTACGTTGTCTTCAAAAGGTGCCATTTGTATGCCTTTGAATAATCGTCAGGAAATGTAAATAAACAAATAAACCATGCCGAGTATACTATGCGCGAATATTTTTGTCAATATTTAAGAATAATATATAAAATATATTGACTAGCTGGTAGGATTTTGTTATAATCACTAATAAATTAGATATTTATCCTAAATATTGACAGTAATTATCAATATTGCTATAATCGCTTGATTTTTTAATATAAATTTCCACATTATTGCTAATCTAGGAGTGTGTATGTCAGAACTTAATATCCATGATCTTTATGTTAGTGTTGAAGGGAAACAAATTTTAAAGGGGGTAAATCTGATCGTAAATCAAGGCGAAGTACATGCGCTGATGGGACCTAATGGAACAGGTAAGTCAACTTTAGCATATACGTTGATGGGCCACCCAAATTTTGAGGTAAGTAAAGGTGAAGCCTGGTTCAAGGGACAAAATATACTTGAACTTAATCCGGATGAACGCGCTCACCTTGGTCTATTTTTAGCTTTTCAATATCCGGTTTCGATTCCTGGCGTCTCAATGGCTAACTTTTTACGTACCGCAATAAATGCACAAAGAAAAGCTAATGATCCAGAAGATAAAGGGATACCCATTCCTGAATTTCGTAAGATGTTGAAAGAGAGAATGGACCTACTTGAAATGGATCATTCATTTGCTGGCAGGTATCTGAACGAGGGGTTTTCCGGTGGAGAAAAAAAACGTGCTGAAGTTTTACAAATGGCAACTCTTAAACCAGAAATCGCCTTGATGGATGAAACAGATTCGGGTTTAGATATTGATGCTTTGAGAATTGTGGCTGAAGGCGTAAATGCATTAAAATCTCCTGAATTTGGTGTGCTGGTTATCACACATTATCAGCGGATACTTAACTACATTAAGCCTGATTATGTTCATATTATGCTGGATGGACAAGTCGCTGAAACGGGTGGAGCCGAGCTCGCAATCCTACTCGAAGATCAGGGATATGATTGGTTAAAAGAAAAAAGTGGAAAGACTATTTAAGGATGTTCGTACATTACTTTCCAGTCGATCTCATTTTTTATTGTTACCTGGAGGTTCTAAGTGAGTGATACTCAAATACTTGAAGGTATAGGTGAATATCAGTATGGTTTCAATGATCCGGAAACCTACGTATTTAAATCGAAAAAAGGATTAGACCGAGGTGTAGTTGAACAAATCTCGGCGATGAAAGGCGAACCAGAATGGATGTTGGAGTTTCGAATTAAAGCATTCGAGCATTACCAGCAGCGGGAAATGCCTACTTGGGGAGGTGACATCTCGCAGCTAGATTTAGAAAATATCTATTACTATGTAAAACCAACAGATTCTGAAAGCAAGAATTGGGAGGATGTTCCTGACACGATCAAAAATACGTTTGATAAATTGGGCATCCCTGAAGCTGAACAAAAATTTTTAGCAGGAGTTGGCGCCCAATATGAATCAGAAATGGTGTATCATCAGATTCAGGACCATCTCAAAGCAGAGGGGGTGATTTTTTTAAGTATTGAAGAAGGATTACGAGAACATCCCGAGTTGTTTAAAGAATATTTTGGAACAGTAATTCCGATTGAAGACAACAAGTTTGCAGCATTAAATAGCGCGGTTTGGAGTGGAGGTTCATTTATATATATACCTCCAGGTGTTGCAGTTGATTTACCACTGCAAGCGTACTTCCGCTTGAATGTAGCTAATATAGGCCAATTTGAGCGTACATTAATAATTGCAGATGAAGGTTCTAGGGTTCATTATGTCGAAGGTTGTACTGCACCAATGTACACCACAGATTCATTCCACAGCGGCGTTATTGAAATTGTTGTAAAAAAGAATGCCAGGGTTAGATACACAACTATTCAAAATTGGTCGACGAATGTATATAACCTGGTAACCCAACGTGCTCTTGTGAATGAAGGAGCAACAATGGAATGGGTAGATGCAAACCTTGGGTCAAAATTAACAATGAAATACCCGTCCTGCTACCTTATTGGTCCAGGAGCACACGGGGAAATATTGTCAATGGCTTTTGCAGGTGAGGGACAACATCAAGATGCTGGTGGAAAAGTAATACATGTAGCGCCTCACACGAGCAGTAAAATCACATCAAAATCGATAAGCAAAGGATCAGGTAGAGCATCTTACCGCGGTCTTCTCAAAGTATATGAAGGCGCAAAAGATGTCAAATCAAATGTGGTTTGTGATGCATTATTATTAGATGATACATCTCGATCCGATACATACCCTTATATCGAAATCGATGAAGATGATGTAACAATTGGTCATGAAGCATCGGTATCCAAAGTTGGGGAAGAACAGTTATTTTATCTGATGAGCCGAGGATTAAGCGAAGAGCAAGCCACAACAATGGTTGTATCTGGTTTCATAGAACCATTGGTTAAAGAGCTGCCAATGGAATATGCGATTGAAATGAATCGTCTGATCCAACTGCAAATGGAAGGTTCGATAGGTTGAGTATGGCCAAAAAGACAATTGTAAAAAAAACCAGAACTTCAAAGAAAAGCGTGAAGAACGATTTTCCATTCACCTCTGAGATATTTGATTCGATTTCAGGAAATGGCGCTGATCCAGAATATGTAAAAGAGTATCGAAGGGATGCCTGGAAAAACTTCGCAAATTTACCAATCCCAACAACGAAAGAAGAAGCCTGGAGACGGACCAATCTCAAGTCGATGCCAGTAAATGACTTTTTCATACCAGAATATCATAAAGATGCTATTGTTGATCTGACACCAGTTCCAGACGAGATATTAGAACCTCTTGTCGGCGAATCTCACAGTGGTCAAATAATTATTACCCCCCAAGAAGTAAAAGTAAAGGAAAATTCGGAATTATCAAAACAGGGAGTAATCTTCACTGATTTATCCACTGCGATTCAACAATATCCCAAAATCCTCGAAGGGATAATGGGCAAAATCGTCAAATCCGATGAAGGAAAGTTTTCTGCAATGGTTTCTGCCTTTGCTCAAAATGGAATTCTTTTATATGTCCCAAGTGGTGTCCATGTTAAAATTCCACTACAGAGCATCTTGTGGGGACCAGGAGAGAATTTAGCACTTTTCAACCATATTATGGTGTGGTTAGAAGATGGATCCTCCGCCACGTATGTTCATGAATCGGCTTCTCCAACTTTACCAAATACAAATGCCTTACATGCTGGAATAGTGGAAATTTTTGTTGGCGCAGAAGCAAATTTAAAATTTGTAGAATTACAATCCTGGGGAGAACATGTTTGGAATTTCACACATGAACGAGCAAGGATTGAGCGGGATGCTAATATTGATTGGATATTAGGATCTGTCGGAAGCAGGATCTCTAAGAATTTTTCAGACTTAAATCTCAACGGGCAGGGAGCTTCGGGAAGGATGTCGGGTTTTTATTTTACGGATGGCGATCAACATCTTGATCATGATACACAACAAAATCATTTTGCACCCAATACAACCAGTGATCTTTTATTTAAAGGCGCATTACGCGGGAACAGTCGTTCTGTATGGCAAGGGATGATTTATGTTGCACCTGGAGCCCAAAAAACGGATGGTTACCAGGCAAATCGCAATCTGGTCCTTGACGCGAATGCACGCGCTGATTCGATACCGGGTTTGGAAATACTAGCGGATGATGTTCGCTGTACACATGGCGCAACCGTAGGAAAAATTGACCCTGAGCAAATATTCTATCTGCTCAGCCGCGGAATTCCAAACGACCAGGCAGAAAGATTAATTGTTGAAGGCTTCTTTGATCCAATCATGCAGAGAATCCCATTTGAAGGGGTAAGATCAAGATTTCAACAAGAAATTGTTGAAAAGATGAGATTTTGATTACGGCTACAACCAATATTAATAAAATGGGTTGATTATCTTGATTTTTATTGTAAAATTTAGTTTCGTAAAATCAAGAGGTCGATCTCCAGGGTGAAGGGTATTTTTACATACTATTTTTGAGCGGATGGGTAACTGATGAATTGTAATAATCAGTAAAAACATGGCTCGCTTTTAGTATTGAAAAAGAAATATGCGTAAGGAGGGCAAATTGTCAGGATTATTTTTTACAAACGATCCAGATCTGGACGAAGCGTATAAGGTTGGTGATCGTGTAGAAGTTTACTGTGATCACGAAAAAAATGGAGACCGAATAAGGGATTGGCTTACCGGTACTGTGGTTCAAGTAGATCCCAAGATGATTGCAGTCCAATTCCGAGATAATGTATACCTGACGGATGGATGGATGGTACCAGACCATGTATTATGGTGTCCGAAAGAATCCCAAAATGTTCGCAAGCCCATCCGACGCAAACGCCGACCCAGAGGGGCGTCTAAGAAATCAAATACATAATAATGGATGAGTTAAGCGATCAAGTTAGCAAGATTACAGGATGAGCCATACAAAGATGAAAAACGAACAAATGGATCTGGTTCACATCAAAGCTGATTTTCCTATACTCAATAGAGAAATTAAACCTGGAGTTCCAATAATTTATTTAGACTCTGCCGCCACAAGCCAAAAGCCGGTCCAGGTATTGCGGGAAATGGATGACTTCAACACAAATTCCTATGCAAATATCCATCGCGGGATACATACTCTTGCCGAAGAAGCTACACAAAAGTATGAATTGGCACGCAATAAAGTAAGTGTATTTATTGGATCTCCATCCCCAAAGCAGGTGATTTTTACTCGAAATACAACTGAATCAATAAATTTAGTAGTCCAAAGTTGGGGAAGAAAAAATTTATCCAGCGGGGATTTGGTAATTTTGACCGAGATGGAACACCATTCAAATCTTGTACCGTGGCAAATGTTGGCAGAGGAAAAGGGATTTCGATTGGAATTTATCCCTGTGATGGAAAACGGATTATTGGATTTGGATGTTTACTTAGATCTTATTAATTTGGAACCTAAGGCAGTTGGTTTTACACATATGTCTAACGTCCTGGGAACCATCAACCCCGCTAAGGAAATAATCCAGATTGCTCATGAAGCAGGTGCGATAACAATCGTTGACGGCGCTCAATCAGTACCGCATTTACCAGTCAATGTCCAAGAACTGGATGCAGATTTCCTTGCATTCTCCGGCCATAAAATGTGCGGACCGAGTGGAATTGGAATTTTGTACGCGAAAAAAGAATTGCTGCAGTCAATGCCTCCATTTCTTGGCGGCGGCGATATGATAAAAAGAGTTGAACTAACTTCGTTCACAGCAAATGAAATTCCTTATAAATTTGAAGCAGGTACACCTGCAATAACGGAAGCGATTGGACTCGGCGCAGCAATGGATTACCTTAATTCTATTGGGATGGATAAAATTGCAGACCATGAACAAGCGATCGTTTCGTACGCATTGGAGCGGTTGGTTGAAGTACCTGGAGTAGAGATTTATGGACCGGAAGCTGCAAAGAAAGGGGCAGTTGTCTCATTTTCTATGGCTAGTGCCCACCCGCATGATATTTCTCAAATACTGGATAACCAGGGTATAGCAATCCGGGCAGGGCATCATTGTGCGATGCCTTTGCACAAAAAATTAAAATTACCAGCATCTGCTCGAGCCAGTTTTTACCTCTATAATTCAAAAGAGGAAGTGGATCAATTAGCGGATTCACTGTATTCGGTTCTTGATATATTTGGTATTTAATTCAAATAAGAAAGTAACAACCATTTCGCAGATTTTTATCTGTTGAAAATTCCACAAATAATGGCAATAATTATGGAAGACTTATATCGAGAAATCATTGTAGATCGCTATAAAAATCCGCAGTATAAAGGTAAATTAGAACCAAATGATATTACTTTTGACGATGATAATCCGCTTTGCGGTGATCATATACGCGTTGATCTGCGCATAGATGAAGACGGTAATGTGACTGAAGCGGCATTTGATGGTTACGGATGCGCGATATCTCAGGCATCTGCTGATCTTTTGATAGAATCAATTCAAGGTAAACATCTTAATGAAGTGAAAAGCCTCACAAAAGAAGATATTCTCGAACTATTAGGTTTAGAATTGAGCCCTGTGAGATTGAAATGCGCTCTACTTTCACTGAAGGTACTAAAAGCTGGGGTTTATGGTATTGGTCAAGCCAGTGATGATCTGGTCGAATAATACTCAGGGTTTCAGTTTGAATCAAAGGTTTTTCCTACCAGGATTTTCACATGTATGATTACAATCTTGTCAATCCAGATGAATGTGAATTTATTGAAATTGCTTCGCAAGATGAATTGGACGACGGAGAGCGGCTTTTTATTGAAGTAGATGAAATCCAGATCGTTCTATTCAAAATCGCTGGGGAATATTTTGCTATTGGGGACGTCTGCAGTCATGATGATGGACCATTGGGTGATGGAGATGTTGCGGAATTCAAAGTAACTTGTCCGCGTCACGGGGCCAAGTTTGATGTGCGATCTGGGAAGGCGCTCTCTTTACCAGCAATTGTGGATATACCAGCATACCCAGTCAGAACAGTAAACAATCGAATTGAAATTGGATTACTAGTACAATAAGTTTTAGTGTTTTCGGGGCTATTCAACTACACGGCCAACAGCGTAAAACGTAGGAACGAATAGTATTCGCATACCCTTTTCGTAGGCTTGTATGGAAACGTTTTTGAATCGGTTGATTTCATTTTCAGAGATTTGATCTTTAAGGTCGGATATCACCATCCCCCATTCGCTGTCTGAATCGAATTTCGAATCACCGATTTTCCAATTTCCTCCAAGAACTCCAACCTGTATATCCGTTAACCCGGCATTTGAAAAAGCCGAGCACACCTTCCGGCCTATATAAGGATCAGCGTTTTGTAATGTTAAAGCTTTGGTTTGCAATCTTCCCAATTTTTCAAGTTCTGGAGGATAGTCGATTCGTCCACCGTAATCCGGTTCGGCGAATGCTATTACAAACCCACCCGGGAGTGTAACGCGCTGCATTTCGAGAACGGCATTATTTGGTTTGTTTAACCACATCAAGAGAAAATGGCAGAATGTAATTTCAAATGAATTGTCGCGGTAGGGTAATGATACGGCATCCCCGATCACGAGTGGAGTAAGTGGAAGATTAGTTTGCGCAAGTTTAAGATATGTCTCGTTTATATCTACGCCATGGATATTTGAATGTCCCAACCCATTTGAAGCTGAACCATTGATTAAGTAATCAACTTTTTGACCTACGTCCTCTAAGATTGCTCCTGTTCCGCATCCAACCTCCAGGATTTGTGAGGACGGTTGGAAACGAACACGCTCTAAAATAAAACTGCGAATTGATTCAGTCCAGGAGGCCTGTATTTGGAAACGAGCGTGCCATTCTTGGGGGGAAATCGGCACTTGCTTTAATCCTCCCAGATCGAACTCCATTCATCGTGCAATAAATTTCCTAACACCCGGTTAACTCCTTGAGACTGTAAAACGTCACCATCTGGTTCAACATACAACCATGCTTTGCCTTCACCTAATGCAGATTCTCTTTTTTCTGTTTCAAAATCGATCGGATTTAAAGATGAATATGGAACAGGCAAATTCCAAATGAGGTCAAGCTGACGTTCAGCTACCTGCTCGCGTAATCTTTCTAAAGAGTTAGAAAGCGCTTGATCGGTTGTACTCAAGGATATTGCTTTGACACCCATATTACTGAGAAGATTAATCTTTTCTGCTAACTCATTTTCATTTGTTTCATTTAGCGTGAAATGAACTGCAACGAAAATATCTACGGCGAGTGAATTTTGAAGCGCATCCATAAAAGTCTCATTTTCAAATTGAAAGATCAGCATGAGATGATCCAAACCTGTATCCAACAACGTATCAAGATATGATTTATCTCCTAATAAGAGCCCATTTGTCAACAGACCGGTTACCTGTCCATTCATTTCAGCATGTAATAACAGTTCGGTAATATCTTCACGCAGTGTCGGTTCACCACCAGTAAATACGATATGCGGAATTCCTGCCTGCCAGGCTTTATCGATTACTTCCTTCCATTGATCTGTGTTCAATTCTTGATCAACTCTATCGATGGGAGCCGCATTTGGATCATCCGAATCTGGTAAATTATATGTCACTGCGCAGTCCAGTCGATATGGTGCAGTAATGTGGCCGGTAAATGGTCTCACACGATCAATATCAAGGAATGTCACAGGATCAAGATCCGGTGTAGATAATAGGGTTTGGATATTATCTGATAAACCCAGATAGTCAATTTTTGCTTGAGGTTTGTCAATCTTGTATCTCTCAGACATCATTCGGGCGACATTGTCTGGTGTTTCATTGTGTATAAGATAATATGCATATTCAGCAGCGGTTTGGTTTAAATGGAGAATTGTACTGGCGTTCAAGATCAGAATTCCATTAGCATCTTTCTCGATTCTCAAATGTAACCGGTAGTTGCGTGGATCGTCTGGAGGTGAAATGTAATGATAAACTCCAGCTTTAATGGGCTTTGGTGGGGAGATTAATTGTTCGAAAGTTTTCAATATTTTGGTCATAATGTTTTCAGAAGAATTTAATATTTATACGAAGTGGTGAAAGTTATCAATACTTTCCTCATGTTTATTTTGATCATTAACATGCTGGAAATACAGTGGACACCCGCCACCACATTCGGACAATAGAACACAGGTACGGCATTTAGCAGGAATATTTCTACGTTCTCTCAATGAAACAGCAAGTTGATGATTCCAGATAGAATCCCAGTCATCAACCAATAGATTTCCCAGCTTAACATAATAAGATTGGCATGGAAGGATTACGCCATCAGGTTCAATACACATATTATAACGTGCAGCAGTGCAGCCTTTGACTCCGAGTTCAAGCTGCATAGGATCAAAATTGCAGTATTGAGTGGGTGTGTACCATATCAAACGCTGGTTATACTTTTGGGTCAAAAGACGGGCGGTTTCCAGAAGAGGGGATAATTCACTTTCCTTGATACCGGTACCAACATTTTTACCTTTACCGGAGTATATCAGGGCATTTAATCCGATCGTTGGTACACCCATATTTGCTAAGAATTTTAGTGTCTCAGCAAGATAGGGGCTGTTTGCGTTTAGCATGGTCGTGTTGGTCATAACAAACAGGGGGCTTTCCAGTACATTATTTAAACCTGATACTGTCTGTTCCCAAGCACCTCGTGCTGCGACCATTTCGTCATGGATTGAAGGGTTATGAGATTCGAATGTTATTTGAACATGATCCAATCCAGCATCAACCAACTGTTTAACAAAATCAGGATCTTTTAATCGCCGACCATTTGTATTTATTCCTGTAATTTGCCCATTCTTTTCCGCATATGCAATTAATTCACATAAATCAGCTCTTATGGTCGGCTCGCCTCCTGTATATACGATATGAGGAATTCCGTAATCCCAGAGTTTGTCAAGGATATCTTTCCAGCTTTGTGTATCGAGTTCTCTGTAATTTCGGGGCCGGGCATTGTAACAATGGGGACAATCATTATTACAGCGGTACGTGATCGCTAAATCCATCCTGTAAGGTGCAGATGGTTCAACATTAAATGGCGGCTTAATTTCGAGTTCTAAATCGTGTAAAGGACAGACACCATCCGGCCGGATCAACTCATCTAATTGAATTTGAAAATCCAAATAGTCACTTTGAGCAGCCTCCTTTGTTACTTTATACCTTTTTTTTATTTTTGATATTGCCTGATCTTCGGGAATTTCTTCAAGAGATAAGTGTGCCATATATGCGGCAGTTGGATTAAGGTGAATTACCTTGCTCGCGTTTACCAATAACAATCCAGTGCCATCCGGATCCACACGCAAATGGATGCGGCTCAGTTCGCCAACCTTTTGTCGTTTATAGTGAAATAACTCAGGAGATTTGTCCTGACTATTATTCCGATTAATTGAATTAGAAAAATTCTTAAGAAACTTCATATAAATTTTACTTTCAATCGTTAGTAAACTTAGCTATAAATCAGGCGGATAAAAGATTTATCTATCTTCCACCTCCAGCGCAGGCGCATGCGCAACCTGCACAAGCGCAGGCACATGCGCATCCTCCACCACTGCTAAAACTCCTGCCGCTGCCACCACGGCCGCGGCTTGAAACCGGGATGGGATTGGTCTTTTGTGTCACTCCGGATGTGAAATCCGCGATATTTCCGACTACATCACTGGAAAAATTTTGTACACTATTTACTACTGAGGCTGCAAATACCGAACCGGGAAGTTGCGGCAACGAAATACCTCCCCCTCCAGAAGAAGGAATCTGCGTTCCAGTGGATCCAGGTGTACTGGGCACTTGACGTCCATAACCGGGATCATATCTCGGCCACCATGTTGGAATAAATACTGGACCTGTGCGAAAGATATCTTTTGTACGGTCTTCGTAATCCTCATCCACCATCGTCCAGTCCATATATTCTTCATATTTTTCGCTTTTTATTTCAGGTGTTTTCGCAGCTTCGACCTGGGACCAGGCGCGATTAACAATTTCTCTGTAATAAGTGAGGGTTTCTTTACGACTGAAACCTTTCATCTTTTTTGCGACACTATTAATTAGATCAATCATAGCAGTTTGCATAGCTTTACGCTTTTCGCTTGCCTTTTTCTCCTGGATCGCATTCAGAAAATCGGTTTCATACTGGTGTAAATTTTCAGGAATGATATCTATTGTCTCTACTTCGAGAGGCTCCCGATTGATTACAGTAGCCGCTCCTTTTTTTATTGTAGAAAAAAGAATCATGGTAAGTATCTTATCCATGGGTTGTTCTAAAAGTATCGCTGCTTCAACTGCCGTTAAACCGCGCTTGATGCCATGTCCCTCTATAGCCATTTTGGGAGGTAAATATGCAAGCTTACGCTGCTGAGAACTTCGGTATGACATAAAAATCATGCCGGCAACCAGCAGTATAAATCCGCAGCAAATCGTTTGAGGGCAGAGCGCCTCAGCTCCTACACCAAGAAGACCAAGTATTCCAAGAGTATTGGAATTTGAAGTCACAATTGAGTCCTCAGGAATATATTCTTTTGGGAAAGAAGCGCCAAACCTATATTGTTCGTACCCGACAGCATTCGGATTGGTCCAGGTGTAAGTAACCAGTCCATTTCCATCTGTGCCCGTTACCGGCTCACTCGGGAATCCGGCAGGTGCAGCATGCCAGCGAGGTTCTTCGGGTTGAACACCAGGTGGCAGGTGTAAAGTCACTGAGAAATCAGTACCACCTTCAAGGTATTGCGATCCAAAATAAACAGGAGAGAACACCGCGCTGGCATAATTCTCATCTTCATCATCGGGATATAACACCCCATTTACACCTTCAACCAATACATGAACCTCCCCTGTTTGGCCAGGTTGGATGGCATTCTCTTCCAGAGCAAGCGCTACACCAGTTCCTGTTCCCTGATAATCACCTTTGGATATATTTGTGATTGGTGTTCCATCCACTTCTGCCTGAATGCGATTTACGTCAAAATTTGAATTTGGTAAACCTAAATCGACATAGTCTATTGGTGAAGCAGAGATATTGTTGGTGAATATTAAGATGTAATCGATTGCGTATGTTCCGTCTTCATCGATAAATACATGCACATCGAGTTTGTCCAGACTGAAAAGGTAACTCTGTCCAAACGCGCTTACTGGAAGGAGTAAAATTGTAAATATGATCAACAAACCAACCGCAGATTTACGCATGAACCACTCCATTTGTTCCTTTTCTCGATATCTATAATATCAGTTATTTATGTCTCGATGATAAAAATTACCATTTGGGATCTTCAGTTATATGATAAGACGTGCCACAATAAGGACAATTCACCACTGGAGCGCCTGCTACCATTTTAATATTATCCGTTGTGATTGTCCCACCGCAATTCTGACAGGATAATTTATCCAATTCAACTTTACCGGGTAGGTCGACATTCAAAGTAATGGATGTACCTTCAGATGTTTCCGCAGGCTTTCTACGGCTAGCAAGCCAAATACATCCAAATCCGATTGCAACACTGATAATCCCTACTGGTATCCATCCGGTAGAGCCTGTAGGACTAAATGCCCCCCATATAAACAGGACACCGAAAAAAATTAGGATTGCGGCGGCGATGTATAGAATTACTTTAACTGCATCCATAGATTCCTCACTTTTCACTCATAGTCTAATCAAAATTGTCTACTCGTGCAATTGATTTTTTTCCTGTATTTGTAATAATTGAGATTTTATAACTCAAAATTCAATGGCAGACCTCAGATAATGCGTAGAATTTGATGGTAAAGAAAAATTCTTTATTATTCATTTTTTGTTTGAATTTCATCATCGGAAGGAGAAAGTTCTCGAAGTTCTCCAGTTGTCACGAATATCGTTCTTTCACAAATATTGGTCACCCGGTCTGCTAACCGCTCTAAGTTATGGGCTACCCACATCAATAAATTTGCCCGGTCAATCGTAGTGGGATCGGCAAGCATTATCGCGACAAGTTCACGGTAAATCTGGTTATATAGGGCATCTACTTTTTCATCATCATCCGGTATCAGAATGGCTGCTTCCGAATCTTGAGCAATAAATGCTCCGACAGCCCTATGAAGCATATCAATCGCAATTTCTGCCATGCGCGGAATATCGATAAGCGGTTTAATATGAGGTTGGTTGCCAATTTGAAGACAAATATTAGCAATGCCTTTGGCGTAGTCACCCATTCGTTCAAGTTCCCCTACCACCTCCAATATTGAAGCTATCAGACGCAGGTCTCCAGCCATGATTGGCTGCACAGTCGCAATGGTGACAATGATATCATTTTCCAGATCAAACCGTTTTTTGTTAATCAATCGATCATTGTTCCTTACTTTGCGGGCTGATTCGAGATCATGATTTTTCAAAGCACCGACCGCTTCAAGAGTTGCAGTTTCCACCATACTGTCCAAAATTAATATCTCATCCAATAAATGTTGGATTTTCTTATCTAATAAGATTCTTGATGTCATTAATTAACTCCTTAAAAAGCCAGAAACATCACCCGAATCGACCTTCAATATAATTGGCTGTACGCTCATCTTGAGGATTTACAAAGAGTTCATCACCATGCCCATATTCGATTAAATCACCTTGAAGGAAAAAAGCTGCCAGATCTGCTGTTCTTGCGGCTTGTTGCACAGAGTGAGGTACAAGTATTATTGTATATTTCTTTTTTAATTCTTGCAGAGTGGTTTCTATAAATCCCGTCGAGATCGGATCCAAGCCTGAAGTTGGTTCGTCCAAAAGGATTAATTCTGGTTCTAATGCTAAACTTCGCGCAAGACATAATCGCTGCTGCTGACCACCAGAAAGAGCAATTGCAGGTTCATCCAACCGGTCTTTGACTTCATCCCACAAGGCCGCCTGTTTTAAGGATATTTCCATTGTACCTTCTAAGGTGTTTTTATCTTTTTCGCCTGCCATTTCCAATCCATACGTAATGTTGTCACGAATGCTCAATGGAAGAACCACGGGACGAGCAAATACCATACCTACACTGCGGCGGAGATTTATGACATCAAGGTTAGGGTCAAGTATGTCTTTGGCGATCTCTTTGTCATCGACCAGCAGCACTTTTCCCGATATGTGATCTACGTCTGTTAGATCATTGAGACGATTAATAACTCGTAGTAAAGATGATTTACCGCCTCCAGATGGCCCGAACATAACGGTAATTTTATTTACGGGTATATTTATATTAATATCTCTTAACGCTTCCACACCATCTGAATACCTGAGGGTGAGATTTTCAATTATAAGTTTGTGCATTGATTATTTAGATTTACCACTGGCGTTGTTTACGTGCGTGTGATCTTACAAGTGTGGCAAGGATATTCATTCCCAGGATGAATAATAGCAGTACTAATGCTGTGCCATATTGAAGATTGACTGGCATACCGGGCACCTGGGTAGAAATTACAAATAAGTGGTAGGGGAGCGCCATTGTAGCATCAAAAGCGGAGTTAGGAAGCTGTGGTAAAAAGAAAGCAGCCGCAGTGAATAATATTGGCGCGGTTTCCCCTACAGCCCTTTCTAAACCGAGAATTACGCCGGTTAATATGCCCGGTTGGGCTTGGGGTAATACGATTCGGCGTATAGTCTGCCATTGAGACGCTCCCAAAGAAATACTTACTACTCGAAAAGATTGGGGCACACTGCGCATCGCTTCTTCTGCAGTACTGATAAATATCGGCAATGTCATTATCGAAAGGGTGAGACAGCCCGCAAGGATACTGGTTCCAAATTGCAGGAATATTACAAATAAACCTAATCCAAACAATCCATAAACCACTGAGGGAATTCCAGCTAGATTAATGATGGCGATACGGATAATTTGTGTCCAGCGATTCTCCGAGGCATATTCCGACAGGTAAACTGCAGCCCCTATGCTGATGGGGATTGAAAAAATTGCCGTACCTAATGTCAAGTAGAAGGTGCCCACAATTGCGGGAAAAATTCCTCCCGCTCTCATTCCATCTTTGGGAAAACCAGTCAAAAATTCCCATGAAATGGCTGAAAATCCTTGAATGAAAATATGCACAACAATCGCGATAATTGGAACAACTGTCAAGATTGCGATCAATGTCAAGGATAAATATCCGATTTTTTGTATTGTCAAACGAGATTGAGGTGTTGAGAGGTTTACCTTAAACATAATGGAATATTAAGAAGAAAATCAGGATAATATCTTTTCAACTTTCTTGTGCTGCCGGAACACAACTGCAGAAGCTGTAATGTTAATTACAAGGGAAAACAGGAAAAGAATAATCCCAATAAAAAATAATATATGGTAGTGAATACTTCCTGTGGCAACTTCTCCCATCTCAGCGGCGATCGTTGCAGTCATTGTGCGAACTGGGTATAAGAATGACAAAAAGCCTTTGAATAAAACGGGCGCATTTCCTGTGACCATCATCACAGTCATCGTTTCTCCGATCGTGCGGCCAATTCCGAGCATAAATGCAGTCAGAATTCCAGAGCGGGCAGCAGGCACAGTAACATTCCATATTGTCTGCCAATCAGTAGCACCTAAAGCCAGTGATGCATTACGGTAAGAACGCGGCACAGCATCTAACGCGTCATCTGCAATCGAAACAATCGTAGGAAGTGACATTGCAGCTAAGAGTACGGCTCCCGTAAAAGCAGAAAGTCCAGTTGGAAGATTGAGCAGTACCCTGAGATATGGAGAGAGAACAATGATTCCGAGAAAACCTAAGACAACAGAAGGAATCCCACCCAATATTTCTACCGCGGGTTTAAGAATATCCCTTAGCCATCTGGGAGAAATTTCTGAAATGAAAATGGCTGTGCATAAACCAACCGGAATCGCTATGGTTGTTGCACCTACTGTAACTACAAGTGAACCTATGAGCAGCGGAAGAATGCCGTAATAGCCCTCGATTGGGTACCATCGGTCACTTATTAACGATGCAAAAGGTACTTCAATAAATGTGGGGAATCCTTCATTCAATAGAAAAAAGAATATTAAAACAACAAATATAATAGTCGAATAACCCGTGAGTTTGATAATTCGGGTAATTACGAATTCTGACCAATCCCTTGATTTAAACATTACTAATTTTAATAAGATAATCCATTAAGGATTTACGATTGGAATAAAGCCTAACTCCGACACGATATTCTGGGCATCAGGAGTGAAAATCCAATTAATATATTCTTCTACAGCTCCAGAAGGTGCACCATTCGTATACATATATAAATCTCGTGCAATGGGATATGTATTGCCGATTACTGTTTCTGGAGTTGGAAGAATATATGCGGCTCCAGGATCTTTTGCTATCGCGATAACTTTTAAATCCGGTGTTACATATCCCAAACCGTCATAGCCGATTGCGTTTGGATTGAGTCTGATTTCGGAACTTATACCTTCTGATGAAGGAAGCAGCAGTGTATCACGAGAAAAAAGAGTTGGATTATTCTTATCCCCAAGTCTGAGAACTTCCTCGAGAAAATAAACATGAGTACCTGAGTTTGTTTCGCGCGAAAGAAGAACGATTGGCAGATCTTCTCCTCCCAGAACCGACCAATTTCTGATCTTTCCAGAATAGATATCGGAGATTTGTTCCAGCGTAAGTTTATCAATTGGATTCGCATGATTGACAATTACTGCGATAGCATCCTTCGCTATTATAAATTCATGTGGTTCGATCCCGTTGGCTTCTGCATTCTCGTACTCTTCTGATTTCATTCTGCGGGAGGCATTGGCAATGTCAACGGTACCATTGATTAAAGCGGCAATACCAGTTCCTGAACCTCCACCGGTTACGGATACGCGGGTATCTTGATTAGATTTTTGATATTCCTCAGCCCAAGCTAGCGCTAAATTTACAATTGTATCGGAACCTTTGTTTTCTATGTATTTATCGGTAGATGAACTAATATCTTGGTCGTTACGACCAGATGAATTTATACACCCTCCATTCATCCAAATGAGGAAAACAAAACCTGCTAAAATAAATTTTTGCATCACAGGGATTATAACGATAATGAAATATTCAGACAAGTAATTATGGGATTATGGTTGAAATTATTCTAGAAAATTAAAATATTCGAGTAAAATCTTTGTCATGATTGATTTAGAAACAAAAATTGTGGTTCAAGACTTAGATTTTTTTTATGGAAATAATCAAGCGCTTGATGGGATCTCACTTGATATTTTCAGTAAAAGAGTGACAGCACTGATCGGACCCTCTGGATGCGGAAAATCAACTTTTCTGCGATGTCTAAATCGAATGAATGACACAATTCCAAACACAAGTGTAAAAGGAAATGTACTTTTAGATGGTGTCTCTATTTATAATCCAGAAATCAATTTACCCAGTTTGCGGCAGAAAGTTGGTATGGTGTTTCAAAAACCTAACCCATTCCCAAAGACTATCTATGAAAATGTCGCCTTTGGACCTCGAAGGTTGGGTTTAATAAATGGCCGTGATGAATTGAATCATATCGTTGAGCAGAGTCTTCGAAATGTTGGGCTATGGAAAGAGGTCAAAGATGATCTCAATGAAAGTGCTCTCAGCTTGTCATTAGGGCAACAACAAAGGTTATGTGTCGCGAGAGTTGTAGCGGTCAAACCAGAAGTAATTTTGATGGATGAACCTGCATCGGCTCTTGATCCTATATCAACATCAACACTTGAAGTATTAATCGGCGATTTAAGAGAACAATATACCGTTGTAATCGTGACTCATAATATGGAACAGGCAGCCAGGGTTTCGGATTTTACAGGACTATTCTGGTTAGGAGAGTTAATAGAGTATGCAAACACTGAAAAGATATTCACTAGGCCAGAAAATGATCTTACCGAAAGATATATTACTGGTCGTATCGGATAAAAATATTTCAGCTGTTTGTATACAAAAAAATTACGGGGACATAAAAAGAGGAGAGATTAAAGTTCATTCTTCGAATAATCTCATTATAAGTTCAAAATGTTCGCGATTTCATCATTATTCGGCTCGACTAATATTGAGCCATCTGGAAAAAGGATTGTAGGTACACTTCTCATTCCATTATTTGTCTCCAAAACAAATTGTTCACCTTCACCATCTTTGTCAATATTGATAAATCTGTATGGTAAATTATGTTTATCCAGAAATCGGCGTGCACGTCTGCTCTGCCAGCACCACACAACTCCATAGAAGATTATCTCATTTTCTGTCATGTATTCTCCTGATAAAAAAGTCAAATGGTATCTTGGAACGATGGGGTTTGGTTTTAAAGACTGGGTAGGAGAATTCTATCCACTAGGATTTAAACCAAATAAATTTCTGACTTATTATAGCCGTATTTTTAACAGCGTTGAAATCGATTCGACATTTTACGGCACTCCAAACCGTGAGAAGATTATTCGCTGGAAGAATAATACTTCAGAACGATTCAAAATATCCGTAAAAGTTCCCAGAGAAATAACGCATGTTGCTAAACTAATTGGTGTTGACTACGAGATAAGGTCGTTTATTGAGTCGGTAAGTATGCTTGAAGAGAAACTGGGCGTTATCTTGATCCAATTTCCTGCTACATTTACATCTTCCAAGGTGGGAGTTCTTGGAGATTTTGTTCAACAGCTCCCCGATGGTTTGCGTTATGCAATCGAGATTCGAGACCGTTCCTGGTTTGATGTAGATTCTTCACAAACAGCGCATAGCCCGATACTTTCACAATTATTAAAGGATTACAACGTCTGCTGGGCGTCAACCATGTATCCGGGTTTACCCCAGCAGATATATCCTACAGCAGATTTCTTATACATTCGTTGGATTGGAAGACACGGAACATATTCACGCTTTGATCAAGTTAGAAATTCTCGAAGAGAAAACTTGTCTAAATGGAAATCGTGGATCCTAGATCGTCTGGACGGCTGTAATGGGTTCTTTGGGTATTTTAATAATGACTATTCAGGATTTTCACCAGAAACAACCAATCTTTTTAAATCGATGGTTGGATTGTCCACAAATGATTTTTACCAACCTGTCCAGAAGAAAATGTTCTGAGGAACTTTATGATTATGAAAATAAACCGTTTTGCCATCTATTCATGGTTTGTGTTGATTTACAATATATTTATTATTCTGTGGGGTGCATATGTTCGTGCTACTGGGTCGGGTGCAGGATGTGGTAGCCATTGGCCACTATGTAATGGTGAGGTAATTCCTAGATCACCTCAAATCGAAACGGTAATCGAGTTAGCACATCGATTGACAAGTGGGATCGCATTAATCCTTGTCCTGCTGATGTTGATTTTTGCGTTTAGAAATTACCCAAAGGGTAACCTGGTCCGTAAAGGCGCAGTCCTTTCGATGGTTTTTATTATTATGGAGGCATTGGTAGGAGCTGGTTTAGTATTGTTTGAGTGGGTGGGAGATGATGCTTCCTCCGGTCGTGTTATTTCTATCGCCTTGCATTTAATCAACACATTTATTTTATTGGCATTTCTTACATTGACAGCCTGGTGGATATCTACTGAATCGAAGATGCACTTTACCGGAAGAAAGTTACTAGCAAGTGTTTTCATTCTCGGGTTCTTGGGTGTGATTTTAATTGGTGTGACGGGAGCAATAACGGCATTAGGCGATACGCTTTTTCCTTCCAAATCAATATTTGAGGGAATTCAAGGGGATTTTTCAAATAGTGCGCATTTGTTAATCCGCCTGCGAATATGGCACCCAATTATTGCTGTTATCGTTGGATTTTATTTGATGTTTCTAAGTGTTATGACCTCTTTATTCTTCGAAGATGAATGGGTTAAACGCTTCTCATGGATTCTATTTTCTGGGGTGATCCTCCAACTGCTTGCTGGTATTGTAAATTTGATATTGTTAGCGCCGATCTGGATGCAGATCGTTCATTTATTCCTGGCAGATTTTGTTTGGATCACGCTGACGTTATTATTTGCTGCTAATTTTTCATATTTACATCGAAAGAATGAAAATAATCATTAATATAAAAACAGGTTGATTGTCTATATCGGCTATAATACCGACTATGTCTACCGAAAAAAAAGGAAATGAAATCGAAAAAAAAGTAAACAAACTTCGAGAAGAGATCAATTTCCATAATTATCAATATCACGTATTAGATGAACCGCTGATCAGCGATCGTGAATTCGATCAATTGTTAATAGATTTACGGAAAATTGAAGAAGAACATCCTGAGCTCATCACTCCTGATTCTCCAACACAGAGAGTTGGAAGCCAGCCTTCTGAACGGTTTACAAAAGTACAACATCCAGCTCCAATACTGAGCTTAGCAAATGCATTCAACGCGGATGAGGTGAGAGCCTGGTATGAGCGTTTATATCGTTTAGATGAACGAGTAAAAAATACTGAATTCGTGGTTGAACCGAAGATAGATGGGCTTTCGGTAATACTTCATTATCGAGATGGTGTATTTATTCAAGGTGCAACTCGTGGAAATGGTGAAGTGGGAGAAGACATTACCACAAATCTACGGACAATCCCCTCGATTCCATTAAGAATACCAATTAAATCAGGGAGTCTTGTACCACCATCATACCTGGTAGTACGCGGAGAAGTGTTCATGTATCTCAAGGAATTTGATGAATTGAACCGAAAACTCTTGGAACAAGGCGAAAAGCCATACCTCAACCCGAGGAATACTGCTGCAGGTTCGTTGAGACAACTTGATCCAGTTTTGACTGCATCGCGCCCTTTGAATCTCTTAACATATTCTATTGTGACCGCTGAAGGCGATGTCCCTGAAACACAGTGGGATAGATTACAGTTTTTAAAATCGTTCGGATTTCCTGTTTCAAAAGATATTTATCTTTTTGGTATGTTAGATGAAACTATTAAGGAGTGTGAAGCCTGGAACACCAAGCGAGAACAATTAGCTTATGAAATTGATGGTATGGTTATCAAAATAAATGATTTGGTGCTTGCCGCTGATTTAGGTTATGTCGGGAAAGATCCACGCAGCGCAATAGCATTTAAATTTCCCGCGCGGGAAGTCACAACAAGATTGTTCGATATCGGGATTAACGTCGGCAGAACAGGTGTCCTAACTCCTTATGCAATACTTGAACCTGTCGACATCGGTGGGGTAATCGTTAAACAAGCGACTCTTCATAATTTTGATTACATCTACGATAAGGATATTCGTATCGGAGATACGGTAAGAGTGAAACGGGCTGGGGAAGTGATTCCTTATGTAATTGGTCCAGAAATGAAATTGAGGAATGGTAAAGAAATTATTTTTTATCCTCCAGATGTTTGTCCGGAATGCGGAGAACCTATCGAGAATATACCAGGTGAAGTGGCATGGTACTGCGTGAATTCAGCTTGTCCGGAACAATTAATTCGCAACATAGAACATTTTGTATCGAGAGGCGCGATGGATATCGTCGGATTAGGGATCAAAAATGTGGAACAACTTGTGTCCGAAGAATTGATTAAAGATGTAGCTGATATCTTCACCCTCAAGAAAGAAGACCTGATTAAACTGGAAGGATTTGCAAATAAAAAAGCAGATAATCTGTTAGAGGCAATTAATGAATCGCGCCAGCAGCCGCTGCAGCGTTTGATTATAGCTCTTGGAATTAGAGGAGTTGGAGAAGTCGCATCAGAAGACCTGGCAGATAATTATTCATCTTTGGATGTCTTATCCAAGGCATCTCAGGATGAATTACAATTAATTGAAGGATTTGGTCCCAATATTTCTCAAGCGATCGTAGATTGGTTTGCCTCTCCTACAAACCTTCAATTGTTGGAAAAGCTTCGCAGTGCAGGAGTCTGGCCATCGGCTGAGATAAAATCTGAGAATAATGGTGAGGATGCATTTTTATCAGGTCTGGTGTTTGTTATTACAGGAACATTACCAACTTTATCAAGGCAGGAAGCAAAAGAGTATATTAAATCAAAAGGTGGGAAGGTAACCAGCTCTGTGAGTAAAAATACGAGCTTTATAGTTGCTGGGGAAAATCCGGGATCTAAACTGGATAAAGCGCGCGAATTAAATATTGAAATAATTGACGAGAATGGTTTAAAAAGCTTATAGAAAAAATTTATATATCCCATAAAATTAGATATCAATATGTCAGGAGAAACAGATGGATTTTAATAAGGAAAATGATACGATCGCTCAGCGTGTATCCGCGATGAACAATAGAGTACAAAATATTCAAGAGAATGATTTGTACTACTACAACCAACCAATATCAGAACTTCTCGGCGGTTCACGTGTGCTTGTCAACGGGAGGGAAATGGGGATGTACGCATCCTATAGCTATCTCGGATTAGTAGGACATCCCAGAATAAATGAGGCTGCTAAAGCCGCAATAGATAAATATGGTACAGGAACTCACGGGGTAAGACTACTGGCAGGATCATTGGTCATTCATGAAGAGCTAGAAGAAACAATCGCTGAATTCAAAAAAGCCGAAGCTGCAGTCACTTATTCATCTGGCTATGCCACAAATTTAACCGTAATATCGACATTATTAGGACGCGGAGACTATGTTATATGTGACAAGTTAAACCATGCCAGTATCGTTGATGGTTGTTTAATGTCAGGCGCAAAATTCTTGCGTTTCAAACATAATGATATGGAAGCATTGGAAAATCGATTAAATGCAATTCCGTCGGGCGCTACCACGCTGGTCATTGCCGATTCGGTATTCAGCATGGATGGTGATATTATTGATTTTCCAAAGATGGTTGAGCTATGCAATAAATATAACGCATGGCTTATGATTGACGAAGCTCATTCGGTGGGAGTATTGGGCAATAAAGGCACTGGTATAGAGGAGCATTTTGGCCTGGAGGGAACTATCGATATTAAAATGGGTACCCTGAGTAAAACAATCCCTTCAGTAGGTGGATATGTAGCCGGTAAACGAGAATTGATCGAATACTTCAAGCACGCTAGCCGGGCTTATATTTTCTCCGCAGCTTTGCCTCCGGCTCAAGCAGCTGCCGCAAAAGCCGCTTTTGAAGTTATTTTAGATGAGCCATGGAGAGTTGAGAAATTAAATAAGAATACGCACCAATTTATTAGTGGCATTAAAGAGAGAGGTTTTGATACGCTTTACACTGAAACGGCAATTGTTCCAATCATTTGTGGAAGTGATGAAAACGCATACACGATGACCCAGATAGCTCAAAAAAGGGGCTCGTTTGTATTGCCGGTAGTTTCACCAGCAGTACCACCTGGGTTAGCACGGCTTAGAGCTACAATAACAGCCGCCCACGAATCAGAGGATATAAATAAAGCCATGGAAGATATCGAGATTGCGGGAAAGCAGGTTGGAATTATCTGATTATTGATGTATGAAGTAAAGCTCAAGAAGAAGCGTGAGAAGGCACTCCTCCGTCGCCATCCATGGATATTTGCCAGCGCGATACATACATTAAGAGGCTCGCCAGATTCAGGTGAGACTGTTAGGATAATATCCAATGTAGGAGAGTTTCTTGGGTGGGGAGCATATAACAGCGATTCGAAAATCCGAATAAGAGTATGGTCATGGGATGAAAAAGAAACTGTGACCAGACATTTTTTTAAAAAGAAATTATCACGTGCCCTTTCATTTCGGGATAATTTATTTGGTCAGGACAATTCAACCGCAATACGATTGGTACATGCAGAGTCAGATGGATTACCTGGACTCATAGTGGATCGATATAACAATACATTAGTTGTTCAATTCCTCAGTGCAGGGGTGGAGCGATGGCGAGAATTGTTGATAGAGCTATTACTTGAGTTAACAAACGTTTCAACAATCTATGAACGGTCTGATAGTGAAATTCGCATATTGGAAGGTTTGCCAAAAAGAGCGGGAACTGTCTATGGTGATGAACTTGAAGAATTACTGGAAATCGAAGAAGCTGGAATTCATTATTATGTAAACATAAAGAGCGGTCATAAAACTGGTTTTTACTTAGATCAGAAAATTAACAGGACTATAATCCGTGGATTCACAGCTGGAAAAGATGTATTAGATTGTTTTTGTTATACAGGCGGTTTTTCATTGAACGCATTAGCTGGAATTGCAAATTCAGTAGTAGCGATTGATACATCTAGAGATACTTTATCTATCGCACAGGAAAACGAAATCCAAAATGGTTACGGTGAAAATTCTGTCAAATGGCTGGAAGGTGATGTGTTTGAGCAATTGAGGAATTTTCGTGATGAAAATAGAAGCTTCGATTTAATTATTTTGGATCCACCGAAATTCGCACATACTCCGGCTGGCTTACAACGAGCTGCCCGTGGCTATAAAGATATAAACCTATTAGCATTTAAATTATTGCGGGATAAAGGAACCCTTTTCACTTTTTCGTGTTCAGGTGGGGTGGATCAAAGACTATTTTCAAAAATTGTAGCAGATGCAGCTCTTGACGCAGGAGTTGAAACCCGCGTAATGTACTATCTTTACCAAAGTCCAGATCATCCGGTTGCATTAAATTTCCCAGAAGGTTTATATTTAAAAGGACTTATTGTAAAAATAGAAAAGAAAAACACCACTCATTAATTTGGGAAGTGGTGTTTTTAGTGGAGATGTCGGGAATCGAACCCGAGTCCGAAAGATTCGTCCCTCGAACGTCTACGAGCGTAGTCAGTCGTGAGCTTTCACCAGACTGATCCAGACCAACAAGGGTTTCAGTCTGGCTAACCGCTGAGACCCGAAAGCCTCTCTTGTGCACGGTTAGCGGTATATTTCGTGCAGCACTCCAGCCATTTTGACGCCCAATCTTATACCCGGCCAGAGTTGGGGATAAGTGGACGTGATCCTTTCTATAGGATCATGCGCTCATAAACTCGCTTATGCGGCGAGCGGAAGAGCAGCATATTCAGTGCGTTCGGCACTTAATTGGTTGCGCTGATTTTTCGAGGTCGGCGCCTCTCGGCCCGCAGTCCGGAGATAGCCTCTCCCGTCGAGACCTTTCATCCCCGAGTAAATTGTATTATACATCATAATGATAATATTTAAAGAATTCTATAAAACCCGTGCATCGTAACATGTTATACTGCAAGAAACTTTTTAATAAACTTGGGGTTTCAAATAACAAAATATACACTGATATCTTTTTATATAGTTCTTCAAGACGGCGATCATGAACCAGGCAGTAAAAGATAATGCAATTGCCTGGAAAAAGTGATGATGAGTTACTCAGCCTTGCATCGAACGGTGATCGTAATGCGTTCGGTATGCTTTATGAACGTTACGTTAGTAAGATTTATTCCTATATTTATTATCGTACTGGTAACACTTTCGATGCTGAAGACTTAACAGAGAGAGTGTTTTATCGAGCATTAAAACATATTGGAAATTATGATAACCGCGGCCTACCTTTTTCGGCATGGTTGTATCGAATTGCGCACAATCTGGTAGCAAACTGGCACCGAGATAACAGCCGCAGAAATGAAATCACTTTTGATGAAGGAAATTTGGCTGCGCACAGCCAAAATCATCCCGAACAACAATTAATGGTTTCCGAAGAAAAAGATCAATTAATCAATATTCTAAAACTTTTACCACCAGAAAGGCAGCAATTGCTACTGTTGAAGTACGTTGATCACTTATCGAATGCTGAAATAGGCTTGATTATGGGAAGAACCGAGGGCGCTATAAAAAGCTTGTACCATAGAACATTGCTATCACTACGAGATGAAATGGCCCACCATCAACGTGAGAGAAATTAAATGTGACTTGAAGTTAAGCTGAGGTGTATCGATGTTGAGAATCGTTATGGATAGTGCAGGTGACCTACCTGATGGATGGGCGAAAAAATATGAAATTGAAACAATTCCCATTAATATTCATTTCGGAGATAAAACGTTTTTACAGGGTGTAGATTTGAGTAATAGCGAGTTTTATGATTTAGTAAATAAAAGCGGCGTGATTCCTAAGACATCTCAGCCTACTCCGCAGCAGTTTATCGATTTTTATGAAGAAATCGCAATTCCAGGCGATGATATATTATCAATTCACGTGACGAGTAAACTCTCAGGAACCTTTGAGTCAGCTATTTTGGCCGCGAAGGAGCTTTTTGGAAAATTTAACATAATTCCAATAGATTCTTGTGCAGGAACGGCATCACAAGGTTATATGTGCAAAGAGGCGCGAGAATTGGACTACACAAATACTCCCCTTAGTAAAATCATTGCCAGGATGGAATATATCGCCCGGAATATTAATGTAATTTTTACCTTGGGCACCTTGGAATATGTACGCATGAGCGGCCGAGTAAGGGCGCTTCAAGCAGTGTTTGCTTCAATCCTAAATGTAAAACCAATTATCGTGCTTCGTGAAGGGATCCTTGAGTCGGGCGCAAAAGTTCGTACGAAGCGTCGGGCTTTGGAATACATTGTTGACCAAATGCTGTCGCGAGTGGAAGAACAACTTGTGAACGTCGCTGTTGTACACGCGGAGGATCATAAAGATGGAAATTATTTACTAGAAATTGTTAAGAGGAAATTTAACTACAACGAAGTGATATTAACAGAACTTTCAATTGGGATTGCGGCGAATTTAGGACCAGGAACGATTGGATTAGTAGTGTATCCAGTGGAGGAAAGTATATGATGGCACCATATGATATTAGCAATTCAAATATCAGCGAATTAGAGTTAAATTTAGATTCAATTCTTAAACCTCTTCAACCACGACCAGAATTCGTTTCTGAACTATACCAAAACATATTGATTTATCCTCGTTGGAAAATCGAAGTACCACACTTTCTAAAATTAATCTTAATAGTTCTTGCTGCCATCATGAGCGGAATTCTGATAATTGTGACAAGTGCTCGCGCAATATTTATGATTTTAGCAACATTGAAATTATTTAGAAATGAAAAATCGAACGTTTAAAGGAATGATCTGAATGAAGTAGTAATAATTTTGATGGGAGAATAAGCGTTTAGTATTGCCCAAAACACATTATCCTAAATCCAAACAAAATTATTATTCAATCGCTTCGTTTCCCAGGGGAAATATATTGTGTGTTTTTAAAAGGTTTTACTTGTTTACTAATATTATCCTTTAATAAGTTCCCGGAAACGTGCATTAACGTATCTCCGAAATCTACATCTTTTGTCATGGAAGCAAGGCATGGGAAATGATGGTGCAGCAAACCTGATTTTTCTTCTGCTTCATCAACTGAGAATCCCTGTAATCCTTCTGAAACGTATCCAGCGCAACCGCAGACCGCATCCCGAATAACGGTCGAAGTTTTAATTGTCCGTGTTTCAGGATCGATTGTTAATTCGATATCTGGTTGACCGAAATATTTCGCAAATTCACTTATCCTGGCATCCTGGTATTCCACACGTTGGAACCGCGATACTAAATAGTCTGTTTCGGTTAGAGAACAAAGAGGTTTTGGTGTAACGCAGACGGCGGATAAAATTCCCAACCACCCTCGAAGCTGTCTTGCTAATCCACGCGGCAGCCATGGTTCATTATCTACTGAAGCGATCACAGATTTTGCCCCAGTCATAATTGATATTTCAGGAATAAGTTCCGCAATCGCACGATGTTCTCCAAAAGAGAGGATCAAATCAGATTCAGGAAGAGATGACGGAAGAAATTCTTCCGGATAATCGATCACAAGCGGGTAAACATTAGGCGCTTTCCAGGTGTTTACAGACCAATGCTCAGGTTTATGCTGGTTGATATTTGAAACATGTCTTTCTCCGTATTCACCTGATGTTATCGCAAGTATTCTCATTAGGAAATTCCTTGAATAAAGGGCAATAAAGGTTTGGATAAAATTCGAAATGGCTCTGATATTTATAAATGTTATGCGGGAAAAAGATAAAGAAGCATATATAAATCGGATAAGGCATTCACACTATGTGGAATTTCAGGTTTCATATGAATCCAGGTTCCTTCAACGGCTGATATCGTATCCCCCGCAACTTTAATGACCCCCTTACCTCTGACAATATGAATTATGGCATTAGCTGAAGATGTATGATCGGATAATTCCTGCCCTGGTGAAAAGCCAAATAATATAACCTTATGATTTTCACTTTTATATATCGTCTTACTGATAATGCTGCCAGGAGGAATTTCAGAAATCGATTCATTAAGGTTTTCAAATATCTCATAATCAACATTCATAAGTTTTACCTCTTAAGTTAAATCAAATTCTTCTTTGATTTTTATTGCTTCTTGTATAAGATCTATATCAACTGGTAATTCGTGGTTTTCATCCACTCGTAAAACGAAATAGGATACTATTTTTTTCAGTCTGGATGAGACATCTGGCAGCGTGATAAAGTATCTTAGGTTATCATATGCGCCATGGTCGATAAAATCACCATCAATACGAGAAAGATATTCTCCAATTACAATACCAGCTGCACGTCGGGCACAAACTCTTGCCCTGCCTTCATTTCCGGAAAGCCTTGCATTTTTAGCTTGTTGAATTTCTCCGGTAAATGTATCTTCCCAAACTTGTTTTTGTGTCACTGATATATTTTACCCTAATAGTAATATAATTCTTTCCGGACTTATGGTTTTGTATAGGTATGAAAAATTTCAGTAGATATGTCACATGACCTCAGAAAGTATGCGCGCCAGACAAATAAACGCCTCCTAATAGGGGGGATAATGATCCTTTTTATTGTTGGAGATGGTCTCATTTACCTATTCTATGGCGAAAAAGCTGCCATTTCTGGATTGGTATGCATGATGGTGGGATTTTTACCGCTAATTATCATTTGGATAATCCTATCTATAATTGGATGGCTGGTAAAAAAAACAGCTCAATAATATCGTTCCAATTAGGAAATATTGCAAATGAACAAACATAACCTTCAAACAAGCTTGCTCGAAATTGGGAAAAC
>Ga0180437_10001086_pt1 | contig 47903 bp, 46 predicted proteins | sample SS_ome_4_FD_132410 | JGI IMG/M metagenome (GOLD analysis project Ga0180437, IMG submission 132410) | Hypersaline lake sediment archaeal communities from the Salton Sea, California, USA - SS_3_D_1 metaG | ecosystem: Environmental > Aquatic > Non-marine Saline and Alkaline > Hypersaline >... | reverse complement strand
GAGCGAATCCCGCTGTACGTGGACGTATATCCCGGCGCTGACGGCAACTGCGCGAGCGCTCACGATCTCGTCCGATTCGCCATGTTTCATCTGGAGGACCATCTGCCCGACCAGGATGCTATCCTCACAGATGAGAGCATCAGATCGATGCAAGCTGCGGTTCCCCCTTCGAATACCCGCTACGGAATCGGCTGGGACCTCGACGCCAGTGAGCGCGGGTTCCGTTCCGTCTGCCACGGTGGCGAGGGGCCGGGCGTGGACGCTTTCATGCGCCTGTTTCCGGACGAGGATATCGCCGCTGTCATACTGTGCAATGCAGAATGCGAGAAGCTCTATGATATACAGAAGGCCATATTCGTGGCTCTGATACCAGACCTGGGTGAACCGGAGCCGGTTGAGGCCGAGTCGGTTGAGGCCGAGTCGGCAGCGGAAAGCCCGGACGCCGAGCCCCCGGCTGAACCCACCGGGATGTACGGGAAATGGGCTGGGCGGATCGAAGCCTATGACAGGGAGCTCGAGGTAGAGCTGGCGATCGATTCAAAGGGCGCGCGCGTGGCCGTCGGCGATCAGCCACAGGATGACATGGAAATCTGGGCGCTGTCCCCGACGTTCCTTCTGGGGATGTTCGATGCCAGCATCCCGACTGATGACAATGAGCGGTATCCATATCGAAATCGTCTTGCGGTGGTTCGCGACGGGGACCGGCTATACGGGGCAGTGATAAGCGTCGGGTGGCGGGAGGGTCGGGCTGGACACTACGAGCTCTCGTCACATGTGGAACTTCACAGATTGACTCGAAAGTGAATGGAGCCAGGGGAGAGATAATCCGTTCGCGACTGCACTCGATGGCAGCGGGAGGCTGCAGCCCGACTATGAATATGTCTGATTAGCGTAAGAAGCCATTGGCAGTTCCGTGGTCTTGAATCGCCGGCAGAGAGAAGAAAGTGGAGGTGGCCGCATGAAGAGAGTGTTGCTCGCGGGTCTCTTGGGGGGACTCGTCCTGATCGTATGGCTCTTCGTCGTTGATGCGCTTCTGGGATTCAGCCGCGCCATCGACATGAACAAGCTTCCGGAGGAACGCGCTGTGTATGCGTTTCTCGTGGAGCATGTCAAAGAACCTGGACGTTACGTGCTGAATCCCGAGGTCTTGCCTGAACAGCGTTTTCCCGGAGATGACCCCATCTTCGGCCTGCATTACACCGGACTCGGGCACGATGATGCCGGGCAGGAGATGCTCGTCGGGCTTGTGGTCGTGCTGCTGTCACCCATCGCAGGTGCGTGGCTTCTCGCCAACTCGTCACCTCGCACTCTCTCGACCTACTGCCGTCGGGTCGGCTTCTTTGCGATGATCGGAATCGTTGCGGCCCTGCTGGGTCTCATGGCGAGATTCGGCCTTGCCAGATACTCTCTTGTTGACGCGTCGGCATGGACAGTCCATGATCTTGCCGCCTGGGTGCTGGCGGGCCTTGTAGTCTCCCGGTTGATACGGCCCGCAGCGGAGCATTGATAGGGGAGAGCGGTACCGGCGCGGCTTCCCGCGAGGGCGAGAATTCGCAAGGGGTAGGCTATGAACACACAGATTTCGCCATCCACAAAAGCGGTCGGATTCTGGAGCGCGGTGCTGGCCACCGCGTTCAGCATTACTTATGACGTCGGTCAGATAGCGGAGTGGCTGGGGTGGCTGGGGTCTGCCGGGGGGCCCGAAAGCTCGAGCACGCCCCTGGGACTTGTCGTCCTCCTGACGCCGTCGCTCTTCCTGGGCTCTGCATTCCTCGTGCTGACGGTGAGCATTCACCAGTTGGCATCGCCCGATAGGAAGATATACAGCCACGTGGCTGTGGCGTTTGCCACGGCGTATGCGGTTTTGATAAGTATCAATTACTATGTGCAGCTGACCTGGGTAATGCCCCGGCTTGCGGCAGGTCGCACTGCGGGCATGGAGCAGTTCCTCTTCGTGCCTTTCGATTCATTCCTGTATGCCGTGGACATCCTGGGATACAGCTTCATGAGCGTCGCCACACTCTTCGCCGCCATGGTATTCACAGGCAGGGGCATAGAGCGGGTTGCACGCTGGTTCTTAATAGCAAATGGGCTGTTGCTCCCATTTATAGCGCTTCAGATGTATTGGCACTATTTGATCTGGATAGCCGCTTTGTGGGCTGTGACGTTCCCGGGCTCGACATGGTCACTCGCTATCATTTTCAGGCGGGCAGAGACCGTGGAGCGGCCCCGGGCAGCCGAGGGATAGGGCTGCGCCGCGGCGCCATGAACTTCTGGAAAAGGAGGATACATGCCTACAATCAATGTCGAGGGGCCTCCCATCAAGGACATAAGCAAGAAGAGAATGCTCGTCCGGGAGATAACGGAGGCGGCCGTCAGGGCGTTCGGCTTACCGAGAGAAGCGATGGTCGTTCTCATCAAGGAAAACCCTCCCGAGAACGTAGGCGTTGGTGGCAAGCTGATAGCGGATAGGGAGTGAGTGGCGAAGCGAGTTGGGCTTGATGCCTTTGGCGGCAGTTCAAGCCGACCGAAAGGCCGGCCGCTCCAAAGGAGTGTTCTGTACTGGATTATAGCACTGACGCTATAATGTTACAGGCGATGGAAAAAAAGGAACAGGAGAGGGAAGCGCCATGAGAATCGAGCACCTTGCATATTCGTTGCTCGGGACTCTCTCGGGTATATCCTGTTCGCAGATACTGTGATATCACATGTATCCTGTTCGGTGGAAGTCGACGCGAGCAGCTGGGGCAGGGTCAAAGCTCTGTTCCAGTGAGCAGGAGACTCCGATCAAGAGGATTCACTTGTTCGAATTGAGAAGGCGCCAGCTCAAGCTGAGACGCAGGGGTTGAACACGCGGCGGGCCGGGAAGGCGGGCCGGGAAGGCAGGCCGAGAGGAGAGGAGGTGCGCGACGGAAGAGAAGATTGAACTCAAACCTATCGGCGTCATTCACACGCCTTTTAAGAGCCGTGAGGACGTGCCTATTCAGTCCAGCGGCGGCCAGGACGTTGAGGGCATACTCGAGGTATACCCGGAGTACGCGGAGGGTCTTGCCGACCTGGGCGGCTTCTCTCACGCTCTTGTAATCTACTATTTCCACCTTTCAGAGGGCTACAAACTCAAGGTCGTGCCTTTCATGGACACGGTAGAACGCGGGCTCTTTTCGACGCGCGCGCCGAGGCGCCCCAATGCACTGGGCGTGTCGGTGGTGAAGCTCGAGCGGATAGATGGCAACAAGGTCCACATAAGGGGCATCGACATGGTGGACGGGACCCCGCTTATCGACATAAAGCCATGCGTGCCGCATCTGTATCCTTCGCCGGATGACGTGAAGATGGGCTGGCTTGAAGGCAAGTCCGAGCGCATGAGGAAGCAGCGCGCGGACAAACGATTCAGCGAGTAGCCGGACAGGAAGTGAACATGGAGTGCCGGTAAAATGAGATACATTGACTTCAGAGATTCGATTTGCCGCGAGCTTCGTCGCCATCCCAAGGGGCTGACATACCCCGAGCTCAAGCGCCGCCTGGGCCTGCCATATAAGAGCCCCTGCTCGGAGTGGGTGAAGCGCATGGAGAAGGAGAACGGGCTGGTGCGGGAGCCGGGGACGGGACGGGCCTACGTATGGCGGATCCGGGGCCGGTAATAAGCAGCCTGCGGTTCTTCGTAGAGCGGGTGAACGGGCTCCGCCTGATGTGCCCCGACTGCGGCCCCGTCTCGCGTGTCGCAAGTCTGAGACCAGGTCTCAGGTGATGTTCACTTGATGAGGATCACGGTTGCGGTGGACACATCACTCCCGGCGGCCAATTTCAGGAAGTACATCCCGGGCGCAAGCCTCGATGCATCCCAGGTAATCGCATGGCTTCCGGCGGGCATACAATCATCCAGAAGCACTTCGACCTGCTTACCTGTCACATCATAGACGTCCAGTTTTACGTGGCCGCCCCCGGACATGTTGAAGTTGACCTGAGTGCGACCCCTAAAGGGATTGGGGCGGCCGGAGGGGACTGAATCCAGGGCGCCGCGCCGGACCTCGGGGCTGCCCGGGATGCCCGATTGACAGGCGTCCCATATCTTCAGTATCCAGCCATCGTAAAATCCGCTTCCGCCGGTCTCGCTCTGGCCTGTCAGGATGTAATAGCCTTCACTGTCAATGAAGATCTCGCCCGAGGTCTCCCGGTTGCTCGCAGGATCGCGGCTGTATGAATGAGTCCATAGAGTATCGCCGAGGGCATCGGTCCTCAGCACGTAGATGTCGCCCCAGCCCGCCTCCCAGTCGCCCGAGAAGCCGGCCATTACGAATCCGCCGTCCGCGGTCTGCCGCACGGAGTTTCCCCCCTCCGAATAGACAGTCCCGTACACGCGCGTCCATAGCGTGTCGCCCGAGATATCCGTCCTGACGACGTAGAAGTCGGAGCTCCCGTGAGTCCAGGTGTCCGTGCTCCCCAGTATGACGAATCCGCTGTCGGCGCACTGGATGGCGTCGTGGCACCACTCCATCCCGGAGCCGCCATATGTTTGCTGCCACTGGACGCTTCCCTGGGAATCGGTCTTCACAAGATAGAAGTCGAAGTCCCCGGCCCCGTAAGAATCGGTCACGCCGGCCAGGATGAAGCCGCCGTCGTGAGTCTTGTCGATTGCAAAGCCCATGTCGGTCCCGCTCCCGCCGTAGGTGTGGGTGCCGAGCGTGTCTCCGTTGGAATCGACCAACACAAGATAGAAGTCGAAGTCCCCGGCTCCGAAGGAAGATGTCCGGCCACAGACTGCGTATCTACCGTCCTGCGTGCAAACGACCTGGGTTCCGCGCTCATATCCACTGCCTCCGTAGGTGCGCGCCCATAATGTGTCCCCGTCCGGATCCATCTTGAGAAGGTAGGCGTCGTGTTCGCCGGCTCCGAAGGAGGCCGTCTCGCCCGTGATAATGAAATCCCCCTCGGCGGTGCTTTCAAGCGAGCTCGCGATGTCGTGATCCGTCCCGCCGTAGGTCCTCGTCCAGAGCGTATCGCCGCCAGCGTCGGTGCGGAGGATGTAGACATCCCAGTCCCCGGCGCCATAGGATTCGGTTGCGCCGCAGAAGATGTAGCCCCCGTCGGAGGTGTGCCGGGCGGATTGGATATAGTCATTGACGGGGCCGCCGTAGACGCGGGTCCAGAGCGTGTCCTGTGCGACCGCCGTGCCTGAGATGACGACCGCGATCATGCCGGCGAGTAATATCACTCTCATTTCGATCTCCGGAGCATGCCGGCAGGGGATCCGGCTGCAATCAGTGTTTATTGGGAACGGCTTACATAATAATTATACCACACATCGGCGGGGCGTCAATCCCCGAGCCCGGCGGCCTCTTAGGACAAGCGGTCGGGTTGACAAGCAGGTGAATCTATGATAATAAAAGAGTGCAGAGACGTGCATATTGAGCCAAAGAGGCATCCGGCCCGCGAGCGATTGACAGGATCAGTTTAGGCATAAGTCACCCCCCTGAGAGACTTGGTGAATCTCGAGCCGACAAACCGCAATTGTTATGTGGTGTGTCTGTTGATGTCGACTCCTCAAGAAAACCGGAGGTGGGTATGAAACCGGGCGTCAGGTTACTTTCGACATTGTGGATTATCGCGGGTCTACTCGTGACCGGCCTCGCCGTCCAGACCCATGGGCAGGATTTCTGGAGTCCGAGGCATGTCGCGCTCGATACCTATACAGAACCGATACCGTTCCTATGTGATGGTGAGATACTGCTGGCCTACGAGCTCCACATCACGAATATGGATAGACTGCCGATCTCCCTGGCGAGTGTAGAGGTAATCGGCGATGGCTCCGGGATTCAGGAGAAGGTGTATTCCGGGGAAGGTCTCGTCGGGAGTCTGACCCGAATTCATGTGGAGGGAGAGCCGGATTCCGCATCTGTAGTCATGGGCGGGCAGCGGGTGATCCTGCATGCCCTGCTTGCGTACGCCGGGAGAGACGCAATTCCGAAAACTCTGACGCATCGGGTCCGATACTCCTTCCTGAAAGATGATGGATCTGAGGTTGATGCCACGGTCGAAGGCGGGGCCATACATGTGGCGCTGGAGAGAGAGGCAGTGGTCATCGGCCCCCCGCTGGGTGACGGAATCTGGCTTGCTGCAAGAAGCGTGAGTCGGGGCCTGACGGGGCATCGGGCGGGCGCCATCAGGCCACAGGGTGGTATCCCCTATCAGAAGGGCCGTTATGCTATTGATTTCGGAGGATGCGACAGCACCGGCGTAGCCTTCCATGGACGTCAGACGGTGAATGAAAACTGGGTGGGATACGGGGCGGAGGTGCTCGCGGTGGCAGATGGCCGGGTCCTTTCCATCAGAGACGATCTGCCCGACAGCCAGCCCTTCGATCCGGATCGACTCAAGAGCCTGACGGGGGAAACGCTGGGCGGCAACTTCGTCATCCTCGACATCGGTGACGATCTCTTCGCTTTCTACGGCCACCTCAAGCCGGGCAGCATTGTCGTAGAGGAGGGGGACCAGGTTCGCAAGGGGCAGGTCCTCGGCCGGCTGGGGAGCTCGGGCAATTCGACTGCCCCCCATCTCCATTTTCAAATCAACAGGGCTATCCCCCTTAGAGGTGAGGCCGTACCCTATGTATTCGAAGAGTATGAGTATCTCGGAGTAAGCGAATCCAATATGAGCGTCAATGCCGCCGTCATCTTCGAGGAGATTGCGGACAGGATTATCGGACGTATAGAAGCCAGAAGGGTGGACGCAGGCGGACTGGAGCCGCCGTTGGTCGATTCGATGGTCGCTTCATCCATACGAAACAGCATGATGCAGACTGCCAGTGGAATTTCGGCTCCTGAGTGGGCCGAGGCGCTTCGGAAGGGAGGCGAGTTGCGCAGGCTGGAGATGACGGGATCGAATGCGGTCATCCGATTCGGAGGCGCCCCGCACGGCCGGTAGTGCCGGTGAGTCGACAAACGACGACATTGACTTTCAAGCTGACCGCCGTTTCGCTATGCTATATGGTGACAGGTGGAATGGATCTTTAGGCCTCCCCGGGAAAGAGGTAGATCATTATGAAGATACTTAATTCAAGGAGCCTTGGCGGCACTGTTGATACGGTCAATGACGCGCTCTTCTTCGGAAGACGCATTCCCAAAAACGAGGTCCGCAGGGTGGCGAAGTGGGTGGCCGGGAGGTGGGGGCTCCCGGGTTCCTATGCCGGGATGTTTGCCCCCACGCCCAGGGACGCCGCGAACGGCATCAGGCTTTTCACAGGCGAGCGCATTTCATCGGGCGCGGCAACGGGTCACATACTCGGGGAGGAGGCCTGCCGGGCGCTTCGTCTGCTGGATCCCGACGTTCCGGAGGCACAGGAAGCCCTGGCCCGGGCGACTCGCTACATGGATAAGCGTCTCGGCCAGTCGGAGGCGGGCCGTGGCCGGCGCGGCTTCTTCTGATGCGGGGCATGCACGGCGTCGGTCTGGCGCCATCTGGCGGCCGGCGGGCTCTCGAGGAGGAGAGAGCGGCTCGCCGGTGGACTCAAGTTCCTTAAGGAGTGCCGGGACGGGGAAGGGCGCTGGCGCCGCTTCCCATTCCACTATACCTTGCTCGCGCTCAGCGAGATGAACGGCAAGGGCGTGTTGAGAGAGATCGAATACGCCGCTCCGGTGCTTGAGCGCATGCTTAAGCGGCAAAGCCGGGGCGGTAAGTACGAGAAGAGACGCCGAGAAGTTGCCAGGCGTCTTCTGGAGCGGCTCTAAGGGCGGGCTGAGAGCCTGACGCGGCAGGCGGGATCTTCGCCCTGACGGGACGGAAGTCCCGGTGAGTGCAGTCAGGCTGACAGGGTACCGGGTACTGTGATAGCCAGGAACCGCAGAGCTCCGTTTTGCATAAGATGAAGAGTGACTTAATCAAGGAGAGAGCGATGATACAGAATGACAGCCCGCCGCGCGTTGGCTTGAGTGCCGCCGCTCTGGTTGTCGCCGGCGCCCTGTTTGTGCTGTATCCGGCGCTGAGGCCGTTTTCCGATGAGACGTCGTTGCAGGGGGCGGCTGCCTTCGCGTCTGCACGGTGGCTGGTGGCGCATATCCTGGGGATTGCGGCCTTCACGTTGCTTCCACTGGGCCTGATTGGTCTCTATGACTCCATGCGGACGACAGGCCTGGAGCGCCGGGCATACGGTGCGCTCGTACTGAGCCTGGTCGGGGTCGGGCTGACCCTGCCGTTTTACGGTGGCGAGGCTTACGGCCTGCACGCAATCGGACAGGAAGCGCTGGGCCGAGAGAGCGCCGCTCTGCTCGGCATGGCGTCAGTTGTGAGGTCTGGTCTGGGGCTTTTCGTCTTCCTTGCGGGACTGATGCTGCTAGCCATTGCTGCAGTCGTGGCCGCAACCGCAATGTGGAAATCTGACCGGTATTCGAAGTGGTCCGGTATTCCTTTCGCGGCCGGAATCGTGCTTTACATTCCACAGTTCTTCTGGTCGCAGCCATTTCGAGTGGCCCATGGGGCGCTGGTCGCCATCGGCTGCATCTATATCGCGGCGGGCTTGTGGTCGCACAATAAGAGTATATGATATCGCGCCCCGGGGGCAGGGATTAGTCGGATTGGAGGAAGACTAGAGTGGCCATCAATGCACTGCTGGCAATCTGGGTTGTTTCCGAGGTTATCCTGTCATTCCGCAGGCGTTCCGCGAAGGCGTACAGGCGAAAGGGAGGCCTGGGTTCAGTTGTCCTGGTCTGGCTGGTCATCATATCCAGCATTGTAGCGGCGAACCTGGTTTTGTTCCTCTATCCCCGGCGATTCCCGGGAAACGCCTCGGTCTACACCGCTATCGCGGCTGTTCTGATACTCTCAGGCATCGGGATACGGTGGTGGGCGATACTCACGTTGGGGCGTTTCTTCTCCGTGGACATCGCCGTGCAGGAGGAGCATCGGGTCGTAGAGGAGGGACCGTATCGACTTGTGCGTCACCCTGCCTATACGGGGCTTCTTATGAGCTTCCTGGGAATGGGAATAGCGTTCATGAACTGGCTGAGTCTCATACTGGTGATTGTGCCCATTACGGCGTTCTTCCTCTACAGGATCAGTATTGAAGAAGATGCTCTCTCAAAGAAGCTCGGGCCGGCCTACCTGGAGTACCACAGGAGGACGAAACGGCTGGTGCCGGGGATATTCTGATTCCCGCAGCCGCCGATTAGACGAGTCAGGCCGCCATCGTCTCCGGCATCTGTCGCAGGCTCTTGAAATGCCGGGCTGCTTCTGTTAGACATGAAACGCGGAAACGCCATGCGTCCTGCCTGGGAGAGCGCTGTCCGGTAAGCACGGGAGGGAACCGGAGTTATCACCGGCACCTTGCAAGACGAGGGACATAAGCCGCTATGATCGGGAAAGCACTGGTCGTCTGGCTCGTAATGCTGGTCGTGGCGATACTCAATGCCGTATTCCGTAATGCCATGGTTGCCCCGCGGCTGGGCGAGCATGCCGGCCACCTGATAAGCACGGCGACTGCATGCGCCGCGTTCCTCGTGCTGATCTGGTTCACTTTGCCCTGGATCGATGCGCGCGGGCGGCGCGATCTCTTTCTGATCGGCGTCCTGTGGGTCATTCTTACGGTCGGATTCGAGTTCCTGGCGGGTCACTATTTGTTCGGGAGCTCGTGGGATAAGCTGCTTGCGGACTACAACGTGTTCCGCGGTCGAGTGTGGGTCGCAGTTCTTATTGTATTGCTCCTGGGTCCACTCTGGATTGGCCAAATCCGCAATTCACATTAGCGGCGACTCGACGTTTCTATAATGGCTGATATCCTACGGGCACCTCACGGGTTCGGGGAGAGCAGCAATCCTATATGAAGACGGGAAAAGACATCTGGGACGAGTACTGGCAGGGTGATGGGGATCGCTCGTGGTGGAGGCGTCCCGCGCCGGAGGTTGTTGAATTCATAGCGTTGCAGTCACCCGCCGAGCGCCCGGATGTCCTGGACCTGGGATGCGGCTTCGGGCGCCACGCCATAGCCTTCGCGCAGGCTGGTTTTTCGGTCACCGCCTGCGACAGATCCGATAGCGCCATTTCCCAGATGTCCGACTGGGTTCGGGACCTGTCATTGGAAATCCGGGTGGTCGTCTGCGATGCACTCTCGGAGAAGCTCCCGGAGAACGCTTTCGACATCGTGCTCGCTTACAATGTCATCTACCACGGGTACCGGCACGAGTTCGCGTCTGCTATCGACCGCGTGTGGCACCTCCTGAGACCCGGGGGGCTTTTCTATCTCACCTGCCCCAGCCGGGATGACGGAAAATACGGTTTCGGTAAGGAGCTGGCGCCGCACACATTCACATGCGAGAAGTCCATAACGCCCGGAGACATGCACTACTTCTCAGACGAGGCTGACCTGGATGAGCTCCTCTCGCGTTTTGTAGAAGTCAGCAGGGAGAAGAAGGAAGGCTACTGGGACAACGAAGGCGAGCGGCAGTTCTATTCAAACTGGCATATAATCGTCCGTAAGGAGCAAAGGGGGCCCTAATGAGACAGTGGTGGGCGGACTCAGCGGGATGGACGATGTGCCCGACGCACTTCATTCGGAGATTGTGGTATCGCTTCCCGGAGCGTCCGCCGGCGCCTTCTTAAAGACCAGCAATCCCAGTGGGGGCAGGGTCAGCGAGAGCGAATACTGCCTTGCATGCATGGGCTCGGGGTCGGCGTGGAGGCCCCCGAAGTTGCCCTGTCCGCTTCCGCCATATTCCAGAGCATCGCTGTTCAGCAGCTCATTCCAGTGTCCTCCGGACGGCAGGCCCAAGCGGTAGTCGCTCCTCAAGACAGGGGTGAAGTTCAAGACCACGAGCAGGGTGTCGTACTCTGATTCGGCTTTCCTCAGGAAGCTGAGGACGCCCTTATCATAGTCGGTGCAGTCTATCCACTCGAAGCCCGAGGGTTCGAGGTCGCGCTCGTATAGAGCCGGCTGGCTTCTATAGAAGCGGTTCAAGTCCCTGATCCATTTCTGGAGCCCGCGGTGCCCCTCATGTTCGAGCAGATGCCAGTCCAGACTCCGGTCGTGGTTCCATTCGCTACATTGCCCGATCTCCGAGCCCATGAAGAGGAGCTTCTTGCCCGGGTGGGCATACATGTAGCCGGTCAATAGGCGGAGATTGGCGAGTTTCTGCCAGTCGTCCCCGGGCATTTTCGAAAGAAGCGAATTCCGGCCGCAGGCCATCTCATCGTGGGAGAGGGGGAGGAGGAAGTTCTCCGAGTAGGCGTAGGCCATGGCGGAGGTGATCTTGTCGTGATGATACTTCCGGAGTACGGGATCGGTTGAGAAGTACTCAAGGGTATTATGCGTCCAGCCCAGGTTCCATTTTATCCCGAAGCCCAGGCCTCCCAGATAGGGCGGCTTGGTTACCATGGGCCAGGCGGTGGATTCCTCGGCGATGGTCTGGGTATCGGGCGCGGCTCCGTAGACGGCCTCGTTCATTCGCCGGAGGAAACCCATGGCTTCGAGGTTCTCCCGTCCGCCGTAAGGGTTGGGAATCCACTCACCCTCTTTCCTCGAGTAATCCAGGTAGAGCATGGAACTTACGGCGTCCGCGCGGAGGCCGTCCGCATGATACTCATCCAGCCAGAAAAGGGCGCCGCTTATAAGGAAGCTCCGCACCTCGTTCCTTCCGAAGTTGAAGATGCTGCTCTTCCAGTCGGGGTGGATTCCCTGGCGCGGGTCCTTATGCTCATACAGATGGGTTCCGTCGAAGTAGGCGAGACCGTGGATATCTGAAGGGAAGTGAGCCACCACCCAGTCCAGAATCACGCCGACGCCGCTTCGGTGAAGGCTGTCTATGAGGCACATGAAGTCCTGAGGGGTTCCATAACGGCTGGTGGGAGCGTAGTAGCCGGCGGGCTCGTATCCCCATGAACCGTAGAAGGGATGCTCGGTCACCGGCAGGAACTCGACATGAGTGAATCCCATCTTAAGTACGTATTCGACGAGCTCTCCGGCGAGCTCGCAGTAGGTGAGGAAGCGGTTACCTTCCGCGGGATTTCGCCGCCATGAGCCCAGGTGGACTTCATAGATGGAGAAGGGGGCGGTCAGGCGGTTGTGGTCATGACGGCCTTTCATCCAGGCGCCGTCGGTCCATTCATAATCGAGGTTCCACACGACCGAAGCCGTGCGGGGCGATATCTCCCAGTAGCGTGCGAAGGGGTCTCCCTTGTCTGCGGCATAATCGGCGTATTCGGATACTATGTGATACTTGTAAAGGCACCCGTGCCTCACGCCGGCTATGAATCCCTCCCAGATGCCCGAGCCGTCCCCGCGTTTCGCCAGGTTATGGGCATCGGGATTCCAGGCGTTGAAATCGCCGATTACCGAGACTTTCCTGGCATTGGGCGCCCACACGGCGAAGAGCGTGCCCTCTGCCCCGTCCACCTCCAGGGCGTGAGAACCCAGTTTCTCGTAGAGCCTGAAGTGGTTGCCCTCCCTGAAGAGATAGACGTCATTCTCCGTAAGAAGGCTGGGGCCGTGAACGACCCGGCCGATGCCGGGATTTCCCGAGGCGGATTCAATGACCCTGTGCTGCTTTCCGGGCAAACCGCTCACCTCTCTTATCGGCATCTTAAGGGACTTCCGCCCATACTATTCAATCCTCTCACGGGTTGGGCCCGTAAGTCCAGACGCTTATTGAATCAGTCCGGCCGGGATATTATGGCCTGGTACGGCGGCTGTGGTGTCGCGGGTCGTCTCCTGCTATGAGATCCTGAAGATCTTTCTGAAGTGGAAACCGTAGGCCGCGAAAGTGACCGTAAGCGGCAGCACGCGCGGGCGCTTGAACAGGGACCATAGGACGATCCTCCAGTAATGCCACCTTTCCCGGTCGACGATTCCAAGATGCAGTGATGACTTGAAGAGCGACTTGATGTCCCGGAAACTCAAACGGGAGCCGCTGTTTCTCGGGGGATTGAACTCCCTCAGGAATCTCCTGACTCTCTCATAATACGGACCGGCTGAATAGATCGTGCTGACCACTCTCTCATAGCCGCCGACCAGGGTTTCCTTTTCCATCCTGGGGATGAAGTTGAGAGTGAAGTCCGTATTGTCGCCCGATATCTTTTTCAGGAGCCGGCCCTCTTCGTCGAGGCGTTTGTGAAGCTTGGTGCCGCTGGGGGCGTTCAGAAGGCCTACCATGGCCGTGACGATCCCGCTCTTCTGGATGAAGGCTATCATGCTGTCGAATGTCGAGACCGGGTCGCTGTCGAAACCGACGATGAAGCCGGCCTGCACCCGAAGCCCCTTGTCCTGCATCTTCTTCACGCATGCCAGTAGATCGCGGTTCTTGTTCTGCAGCTTGCTGCATTCGGCGAGGCTCGCTTCGTTCGGTGTTTCAATGCCCACGAATACCGACACGAAGCCCGCCTTCACCATGAGGTCCATGAGCTCCTCGTCGTCGGAGAGGTCAACCGAGACCTCGGTGTTGAAGTAAAAAGGCCGTTTCCTCTTTTCCATCCATTCGATGATGGCGGGCAAGAGGACCTTCTTAAGAGCCCGCTTGTTGCCTATGAAGTTGTCGTCGACGAAGAACACGCTGCCCCTCCAGCCGCTCGTGTACAGGCTCTCGAGCTCCGCCAGCGTCTGCTCCGTGCTCTTTGTCCTTACCTTGTGGCCGTACAGCGCCGAGATATTGCAGAACTCGCAGTCGAAGGGGCAGCCGCGGGAGAACTGGACGCTCATGCCCTGGTATTTGCTCATGTCGAGCAGGTCCCATTTCGGTATCGGCGCCAGCGCCATGGACGGGAGTTCGTCTGTTGTATAGACGTGTCGGGGGCAGCCCGCCAGGAGGTCTGCGATGAACCGGGGCATGGTGACCTCGGCTTCGTTGAGAACGAGATGGTCGGCTTCCTCGAAATCCTCGGGTTCGGAAGAGAAGAGGGGGCCGCCGACGACCGTCTTCGTCTCCAGTGCTCTGCACCTTGAAATAACCTCGACGGCCGAATCGCGCTGGATGGACATGGCGCTTACAAAGACGTAGTCCGCCCAGTCGATGTCCCGGTCTCTCAGGGATTCGACATTCATGTCTATAAGCCTGGCCTCGAATTCCTCCGGGAGCATCGACGCGACGGTCAAGAGCCCGAGCGGCGGGAATACCGCCTTTTTTGAGATGAATCCGAGGGCGTATTTGAAGCTCCAGAAAGTGGCCGGGTATTCAGGGTAGACAAGTAATATCCTCATTTGCGCCTCCGCTTATATGCACTTTTCTTGCGATTTCCAGGCTGAGACGCGATGCCGTGAAGCAAAAACTCCGTTGTCGCCTCGGTGGCGTCCGCAGCCTTTCCCGTTCTGTGCCCGTAAAGATGCGTGTATATGGTCCCGCTCAGCAGGTTCGCCAGGATCTCGCTTGTCCTCTTGGGACTGGTGCGGCGAAAGACCCCGAGCTTGACGCCGTCGCGGACGATTTTCTCCAGGCGGCCGGCGTTCTGTGCGTAGATGGAATAGTACGTGCTCTCCGCGTGGGCCCTGAACTCACCGCCCTCCCGGACGATGACCTCAGCGAGGGGCTCGTCCTCGTCGAAGAACCGGAAGTGCGCGCCTACGAGGGCCTTCACCTTCTCGGTAGGGCCTGCAGCCTTCCCGACCTCACCGTCGATCCTCTCGGCCAGGCGTTTTATGGCGAATTCCACCGCCGCAAGAAATAGCTCCCTCTTGGAGCTGAAATAGAGATACACAGTCCCCTTGGCTATTCCAAGGGAGCGGGCGACGGCCTGGACGTCGGTTCCGGCATAACCGTTCCGGGCGAAGAGCCTGATGGCCTTCTCCAGGATCTCTCGCCTGCGGAGCGACGGGTCGAGCCTTGGCCGCCCCCTCTGTCTGGTTTTGGTCACGGAATCCCTCCATGCGCCCGAAATAATAAACTGACTGACTCGTCAGTCATAATATTAGGATAAGCTGGATATTGACCTCGGTCAAGCGAAAAAAGTGGCAGGTGTCGGGATTGGCTTAAGGGGGGACAATCACTGCAGTTGGGGGCACTCCTTTCTCCCTTGTGGGTCCAGAATGCCATCGAAAACGCCGGGGTCCTCGGCGGCGATCCTCACAATCCTCGCCTCATGCGGGAACTCGGGCTCGCCGGGATAGACGAAGTGCTTGCCGACGACGCCGCGGTGGTTCTCCGGGAGAGCAAGATGGAAATAGCGGCGCCTTACCGTAAGATGCTTATATCAGCCCGGCCGGGATCACCGGCCTCTATGAGAGCTCGGGGAATCTCTCCTTCAGCCACTTATTGGTGGTGACCTGGATCTTCAGCGCCAATGCGATCATCTCATCTGCCTCCTGGTCCGAGATCGTGCCCGGGCGTTCGTATATGCTGATGTTGCGCTTTTTTCGAAAGCGCTCCAACAACTCAATCAAGCTGGAATCAACACCGACCGTGAACCTCAGCGACTGGGTGACACCGGAAATGGTGCTGATCCCGGAAGGCTCGGTATCCCGAGGCGGCGAGGGCCGCAGTAGCCGTCTTGAGTGCCGCATTATAGGCGAAGTTAAACCGCCCTCCGGCGCTTAGCCCGGAGACTCGGCTGTCTTCGAGATCTTGCGCAGCACCCTGTCGCAGGTCGCTGATCTCCTGGCGGCTGGCTGTGTGTTCAATCAGATAACGGCTTTTCAACCAGTTCTGCAAGGTCATCCGGGTCTCCAATCAGGAAGATCTTCCTGGCCTTCGTAAGCGAGGTCACGAAATGATGCCCATGCCTCAATTTCGACCTGAACTCCGCCACGGGATAGACTGACACATTTATCTCCCTTCCGAGCGTGTCCTCCGCCTTCCCCAGCGCCTTTGATACCTCTGCGAGGTCTGCATCTCCAACAATCGCGAGATCAATATCACTTTGAGCGTTCTCGCGGCCTTCGGCGAACGAGCCGAAAACGAATGCTACGCGTATTCGGTCGGACAGGTGGCTCAGAGACTCCCTCAAAACATCCGCAACCGCGAAGGTCTTGACGGCCAGTCCCCTGAGTTCCTCAAACACAGGAGAATCACGATTGACATGATAGTATTTCTGCCGGCCCTCACGCTCAGCGACCAGGATGCCCATGCGAGCGAGTCTGGTCAGCTCACGGCTGAGATTGGTCGAGTCCTCACCGAGGATTCCGGTAAGCTGCCTGACGAAATATCGCTCATCCGGGTGCGTGAGTAGCCACCCCAGTGCTTTCGCACGAAGGCGGGAACCGAACAAGTCGTACAGCATAACCGCCTCTCCTTCTGCAGTAATTGTTACTGCACTTGCAGTTGATTATACTGCAATCCGGATTGGTGTCAACTGCCAAGTGTATTGGCCTCTGCGCGGAGGTGAGAGGGCCATTGCAAGTTCTACAATCTGGAGATCTGATGACGAGAGAGGCCATATGACTGCCCGAGATGCAACAGATTGAGTTGGTAGCGGGGGCCCGCTACGAACCCACGACCTCAAGGACAGAGGCGCGCCAAGGGCGCAGACCCAAGCATTGTGAATAGCGGGCTGGTGCCTCAGGCTTTGGGCTCCACTATGTAGAGCACCGTGCCGTGCTTGACCTCGGCGGAGTCCTCGGCGGCGATCCTCACAATCCTCGCCTCATGCGGGAACTCGGGCTCGCCGGGATAGATGATGGGGTTGAAGCACTTCATGACTTCCACAAGGCCCAGGGTGGCCCCCTGCGTGATGATGTCGCCTTCCTCCGCATATGCGGGCGACTGGGGATTGGCCCTGCGGTAAAAGATGCCGTCGGTAGGAGAGCGTACGCCGAACATGCCTTCCGGGATGTCGTCCGAGACGCCGCCGGATTCGGTCTCGCCCAGCTCGCGCGCAGCGTCCGCGAGACTGGCGCTTTCGGGACTCACCCGGAAGAGAGGCTCGCCATACTCGACCCTGTGGCTGCGTGTTGTGATGAAGTGCTCGGTCACGACACCGTGATGGTTCTCGGGCAGCATGAGATGGAAGTAGCGGCGAAGTATCGTAAGATACCCCACGAAGGACCCGGGCTGGAGAAAAGTGCCCACGGCGGGGGGCAGGTCGAAGAGGCCGACGCCCGGTGAGAGCACATCGAAGTGGCCCGGGTGGCCTTCCACCTCTCTCACCGCGCATGTTTTGGGCTCGCCCATGAGCCTCAGCATCTCATGCTCTGTCTTGGCCATCGGGTCTCCCCTTATCCCCTGCGGTCTGCCGCGTTCTTCTGCCGCTCATGTTGCTCTTGCCGCCTCTGGTGCTGTCCTCCGCACTTCTCCGCGTTCCCCTATATGTCGGTCAGGTTCTGGATGTCATGCACCGACCAGATCCTCGGGTTCTTTATTCTCCTATAGCCGATGGACTGGTAACTCATTTCCACCATTGCCTCAAGATACGCTCTGATCTCACCCATGTAGACGACTTCGTCCGTGTCCATGAGAGATGCGGATTTCACCGGGTCCATGTCCGCGGTTATCCTGTCCTCTACGGCCTGCATGCCCTCAAGTATCTTCTTTCGTTCGTCTTCGTCCCTGGTGATGATCTCAAAGTTGTCATCGAGTTTGCTTCGGTAAGTCCCGATGGCAAGAGTTCTCCCCTCCATTACGGCAAGCCTGGTTACGGGGGTTGAGAGCTGGAGCACGGGGTCGTATGCGATACTCGACATGGCGTAATAGCCCGCGCCCGAGGCTTTCCTCAGAAGCACTGTGATCATGGGCACGGTGTTGGTGGAGTTGGTGTAGAGGAGGTTGGAGCCGTAGCCCAGGAGTCCCTCTTTCTCGGCCTCCACGCCTATATCGAACCCGGACACGTCCTGCAGCCATATAATGGGTATGCCGTCGGAATTACAGGTTCTCGAGAACTGGGAGATTTTGGATATGCCCTCACGATATAGAATCCCGCCCGGCCGTTTCTGGTCGGGGTACTCGGTGTGGTCTATGAGGTACTGGTTATTGGCGATGACGCCTACATAGAGCCCGCCGATGCGCGCGATCCCGGTGATCATCTCCTCGCCCTTTCCCGGGAGCACTTCCCAGAAGAGGCTCGAGTCGACGAGCCGGGCTATTACCTGGCGCGTGTCATAGGACATACGGTAGTCGCTGGGGAAGATCTGCTTGAGCTCGGCCGTGTCATACGAAGGGTCGCTCGCGTCTCCCTTGTACCGGTAGTACTCGGCGGCCGAGTTGGGGAGTGTTGATATATCCTCTCTTATCATCTCTATCACGGCGGGGTCGTCGGGGCCCCGGAAGTCGGCGCAGTTGGAGATATGGCAGTGAATGTCCGCGCCGCCTATTGTGAGCGACGTGATGTTCTGCGACTTGCCGCCCTTTATGAGCGCCGCCCCGGCGATCACCATATAGGCCTGCTCGGTCATGTAGACGCGGTCCGAGATAATGGGCATGTAGCCGCCGCCCGCTATGCAGTCACCGAACACCGCCGCTATCTGCGGTACGCCGTTGGCCGAGAGGAGGCTGTTCATCTTGAAGATGAAGGCCGCGCCCGTCGGGCCCGGGAAGGAGCGGCTCTGCTCGGGGAGGAAGAGGCCGCTGCAGTCGATGAGGTAGATGACCGGGACGCGGAGGCGCATGGCGATATGCTGGGCGCGCTCTATCTTCTCGGGCGTCATTGGCCACCACGCCCCCGAGGCCACGGTGTTGTCATTGGCGATGACCATCGTGTAGCGGTTCTTGACGCGCACGAAGGCCGTCACCACGCCTGCCCCGGGGCATTTCTTGCCGCCTTCGAACTCGCGGCCGTAGTTGACGAAAGTGCCGATGGGGAGGATGTCGGTGCCGGGGTCTTTAAGTAGCTCCAGCCTCTCCCAGGTAGTGAGCTTTCCCTTCTCATGCACGCGGTCGACGTACTTCCGGCCCCAGCCCGCCTTGACCTCGGCCCGCTTCTCGGCTATTGCCTTCTCGAGCCGGTCCATGGCTTCCGCATTGGCGCGCGCGTCATCGGCGCTCGCGAAAGTCTCGAGCTTGGAGCCTATCGGCTGAAGCAGCACCTTTGCCATATTGTCAACTCCCCCTGGCGGCCAGGAAATCCCCGACGAAACGCGTTGAGTAGGTTCCCTTCCGGAATTCGTCCGAGCCCAGAATATCGATATGAATGGGCACCGTGGTCTTGACGCCCTCTATCTTGAAGGCCTTGAGGGCGGCTACTGTGTTTGCGATTGCGCTCCGGCGATCGTCGCCGCGCACAATGAGCTTGCATATGAGCGAATCGTAGAAAGGCGGTATGGTGTAGCCCGCCCGTATGTGGGTGTCCACGCGCACCGAGTCCAGCGTGGGCGGCCCAAAAGCTTCGAGCGTGCCCGGGTCGGGCTTGAAGCCGCTGGCCGGGTCCTCGGCGTTTATCCTGCATTCGATGGCGTGGCCGGTCATCTTGACGTCATCCTGTGTGATGCTTAAGGGACAGTTGGCCGCGATTCTGAGCTGCTCCTTGACGATATCGAAACCCGTAACCACTTCGGTGACGGGGTGCTCGACCTGGAGGCGGGTGTTCATCTCCATGAAGTAGAGATTGCCTTCCTCGTCGCGCAGGAACTCCACGGTGCCCGCATTGACGTAGCCTATGGCCGCGACGGCTTTGGCCACCTTAGCCCCCAGCTCGTTCCTTATCTCGGCGGATATCACCGGGGACGGCGACTCCTCTATAAGCTTCTGATGGCTCCGCTGAATGGAGCACTCCCTTTCGCCCAGGTGAACTGCGTTACCGAAGACGTCCGCCAGGATCTGAAACTCTATGTGCTTGCCCCGCGCGATGAACTTCTCCATGTAAAGCGACGGGTTGGCGAAGGCCTTCTCGGCCTCCATGGAGGCCTGGCTGAAGGCGTCCTCGATCGAGCCCGCGTCCTGGACGACGCGCATGCCCTTGCCGCCTCCGCCGGCCGTGGCCTTAAGGAGCACCGGGTATCCAATCTCCTCGGCGCTCTCGCGGGCATGGGCCAGGTCGCGTATGGTGCCCTCGGAGCCGGGTATGGGCTCCAGGCCCAGGCCGATCATGGTCTCGCGCGCGCGAGCCTTGTCCCCCATGAGCCTTACCGCATGCGGCGGCGGCCCGATGAAAGTCACCTTGCTCTGGGCGCACATGGCCGAGAAAAGGGCGTTCTCGGCGAGAAAGCCGTAGCCCGGATGGAGGGCCTGGCATTCGTTCTGGACGGCCGCCTGGATAATGGCCTCCATGTTGAGATAGGACTCACTGCTTCTCGAGCCCCCGATGCACACGGCCTCATCGGCTTCCTCCAGATGCGGGGAAGTGCGGTCGGCCTCCGAGTGTACGGCCACCGTCCTTATGCCGAGGTCCTTGCACGCGCGGATCACGCGGAGCGCGATTTCGCCGCGATTGGCTATGAGCACACTTCTGAACATCTCTTTTTCCTATGGTGGAGTCACTGCCGAATGGCGTAACAAACCGCCCCAAATCTACCATCAGCCCGCCGGCAAATCAACAAAAAGCCTTCCCCTGAAACATGAGGCCCGCCGGGGACGTATAAGTGAATGAGGGGCAAAATCTTAAGAGCTTGAACGTTCTTTGGGGTTGGTATAGAGTGAAAGCGGGATAGGAATCTCAAGAGGAGAGGGGGTAGAAGCATATGACATTCTTCAAGTCCTTTATGAACTTCAGTCTCGGGGCCGCGAGCATCACGAGGGACAAGATCGAGGAGTGGGTTGATGAGGCCATAAAGCGCGGCGAGCTGTCGGCTTCGGACAGGGCGGAGACCATCGATGAGCTGCAGAGGCGAGCCCAGAAAGCCACGACGGATCTCAAGCACCTCATCGACGAGCGCATAGAGACGCTTGGCAACAAGCTCCGGGGCAAGGAGGAGATCGACAGACTCCAGGCCGAGATAGACGCACTCAAGGCCAAGATAGCCGCTCTCGAGAAGGGCGGCAAGAAGACCGCCAAGTGAGAATCGCTACACCTCGGATAGGGTGAAAAAGCGGTGCCGACACTCAGGATCCAGAGGAGACTGCAGCGCATTAAGCGCTTCCGGGATATCTCGGTCATACTGGCGAAGTACGGCTTCGACGAGATCCTGGGGCGCGCGCATCTTCCGGTGCACCTCAAGGCCGCGCTCCGGAAGCCCATAGGCAAGGTGACCACCAGCCCGGAGAGGCTCAGGCAGGCGCTGGAGGAGCTCGGGCCAACCTTCATCAAGTTCGGCCAGACGCTCAGTACCCGTTCTTACCTTTTCCCGCCCGAGTACTCCAGGGAGCTTGCCAAGCTTCAGGACAAGGTGAAGCCCTTTGAGTTCGATAAGGTGTGCGATGTAGTGACGGCCGAACTGGGCAAACCCCTGGAGGAGGCTTTCGCGTCTTTCGAGACAGAGCCTTTTGCGTCGGCCTCGATCGCCCAGGTGCACAGGGCGAGGCTACCGGGCGGGGAGGAAGTCGTGGTCAAGGTCCAGCGGCCCGGCGTGCGTGAGACGCTGGTCCAGGACATAATGATACTCGAAGACATCGCCCGGCTTCTCGAAGAGCATGTGCCCGAGTCCAGGCGCTACGACCCCTCGGGAATGGTGCGCGAGTTCAAGCGCACCTCCAAGCGCGAAGTCGACTTCGGCATTGAGCGCGCCAATATAGAGGTCTTCCGCCGCAACTTCGAGGGCAGCGAAGAGGTCTATGTCGAAGAGACATACGGCGAGTACTCCACGTCGCGCGTCCTCACCATCGAGTTCATCGACGGCATAAAGATATCCGACACCGAGCGCCTCAAGGAAGCCGATGTGGACGCGTCGTACGTCGCCAGAGTAGGCGCCAGGGCGGTCCTCAAGCAGGTATTCGATGACGGCTTCTTCCACGCCGATCCGCATCCGGGCAACATCTTCGTGCTTCGGGACGGCAGGATCGCGCCGGTCGACTTCGGCATGGTCGGGCGCCTTACAGAAGACGACAAGGACGCCCTCGCGGATCTCCTCATAGGATTCGTGAAGAAGGACCCGGACCGGCTAATGAGGGTAATGGAGAAGCTGGATCTCATTCCGGCCAACGTCGATAAGCGCGAGGTGGTGGAAGACCTCATGCTCATCATCGACAAGTACAGCATGATGAGCCTGGGAGAGGTCAATATGAAGGAGCTCATCTCCGAGGTCATGTCCTTCCTCACCATGTACCGCATTCGAATGCGCACCGAGTTCCTGCTCCTCGGCAAGGCCCTCGGCGTCTATGAGGAAGTGGGGAGGGTGCTCGATCCCGGTTTCAATATGCTCGAGGAGGCCAAGCCCTATGTCGAGAAACTCGTGCGGAGGAAGTACTCCATATCGGGCCTGCTGGGGCACCGCACCTCCGAGCTGGGCGACGTCATCACCCAGCTCTCGTCCATACCCGGAGACCTGGCGAGCCTCATCTCGGTCGCGAAGGCCGGCAAACTCCGCATCGAGTTCGAGCACCGGGGGCTTGAGAAGCTCACGAGCGAGTTCGAGAAATCATCGAGCCGCTTGTCATTCAGCATGCTGGTCGCCGCCCTCATTGTGGCTTCATGTCTCATCATGGTATTCGGCAGGGAAGCCGTGCCGTATCACCGCGCCCTCGGAACGGGGGGATTCTTCTTCGCCGCGATTGTGGGGCTGTGGCTGCTCATAGACACAATCCGTTCGGGCAGGGTATAACTTGGACGCGGGCGCAGCGGGAACCTCGGAACTCCTGCGGCTCCTGGCCATATTCTGGACGGCATTCCTCATCGGTCTTTCGGGCGCCCTGGTCCCGGGCCCCGTGCTCACCGTGACCATCAAGGAGGCGGGAAGAAGGGGCGCCAGGGCTGGGCCGCTCATCACTCTGGGGCATGGCCTCGCCGAGATAGTTATCACCATTCTGCTCGTGGCGGGCCTGTCGGCTTTCATAAATAACACGACTTTGAGAATGGTGGTGGCCATCGCGGGAGGCGCAGTGCTCTGCTACATGGGAGTCAGCATGGTGCGGAGCTTGAGGAGCATCGAGCTCGATCTCAGGGCCGCCGCTGAGGGCGGGGAAGGGAGAGCCGGGACATCGATGAGGCCCGTGCTGCTCGGCATCTCGGCGACCGTCTCCAATCCCTACTGGTTCGGCTGGTGGGGCAGCATCGGCGCCGGACTCATAGTGGCCTCCTCCGCGATGGGCATGAAGGGCATCGCGGCCTTCATCACGGGCCACGTGCTCTCAGACCTCGTATGGTACACCCTCGTCTCATGTCTGGTGTCGCTGGGCTTGAGCCGCGGCCAGGGGCGCTGGTACAAGGCGCTCTTCGCCGTCTGCGGCATATTCCTGATAGTTGTCGGCGCGCTGTTCGTGCGCTATGGAATCACCATCAACCGGTGAGGGGTCGATGAAACTCGTTTGGTCGCCCCGGTATGAGGCAGACCTGCTGGGGCATATCTTTCCCGTTGTCAAGTACAGGCTCACCATACAGGCGGCCCTCAAGGTCGGGCTCTTCAGTGAGTCCGATGTCATAGAGGCGCCGCGCCCGGCGCGCGAGGATCTTCTGCTCGTCCACACGCCCGAATACATCGACGACCTCAGCAATCTTAAATGGACTCACCGCACTCAGAGGTCCGAGATGGCCCTTACGCGCGAGATAGCGGAGGCCTACATATACGCTGCGGGCGGCTCCATGGAAGCAGGCAAGCTGGCACTGGACGGCGGGATATGCGTCCACGTTGGGGGCGGGTTCCATCACGCGTTCGCCGACCACGCCGAGGGCTTTTGCTACGTGAACGACGTTGCCGTGGCAATCGCAAGGTTAAGGCGCGAGGGGCTGGCGTCAAGGGCTGCCGTCATAGACTGCGACCTTCACCAGGGTAACGGCACCGCGCGTATATTCCAGGGCGAGCCCGATGTTTTCACCTTCTCCATCCACCAGGAGAATAACTACCCCGTCAAGGAGAAGAGCGATCTCGACATAGGGCTCCCCGACGGGGCCGATGACGAGGCCTATCTCAGGGAGCTCGCCGCCGTCTATGATATCCTCGATGGCCACCGGCCGGACATCGTATTCTACCTTGCCGGGGCCGACCCTTATGTGGGGGACCAGCTGGGGGGCCTCGCGCTCACCAAGGAGGGCCTGAGGCGCCGCGACAGGCTGGTGCTACAAGCCTGCCGGGCGCGCGGCATCTCGGTCGCGGTGGTATTCGCGGGGGGCTATGCCGCCGACGTCATGGACGACGTGGACATACACGTGGCCACCATATCCGAGGCCCGGAGGGCCTTGTCTCAGGCGCCCGCAGAGGCCCTCGAGAAGGCCGGGGAAGAGGCCCCCGAAAATGGCCCCGGGAAGGCGCCCGATAAAGGCCCGGAAAAGGGGCCCAAAAATGTGGAACCCGAGACCTAAATCGTTGTTATAAAGATACGTAAGTTCAGCGGTATCCATCAGAACCAACTCCAGACTGGACATTGAAAGGAGACGGGATCATGGAAGTCGACATCTTGGCGCTCAATGAGAGGATACGCAGCGAAAGCGCTTTCGTAGGTGACATCCTCAAACAGATTGAGAGTGTTATAGTAGGGCAGAAGTACGTCGTCGAGCGCCTCCTTGTGGCGCTTATATCAGAGGGACATGTGCTCATAGAGGGCGTTCCCGGGCTCGCCAAGACGCTTGCCGTGAAGACGCTATCGGACACCATCCAGACCAAGTTCCAGCGCATTCAGTTCACGCCCGACCTTCTGCCCGCCGACCTTGTGGGCACGCTTATCTTCGACCAGAAAGAAGGCGTCTTCAAGCCGCGCAAGGGTCCCATCTTCGCCAACCTCATCCTGGCCGACGAGATCAACCGCGCGCCGGCGAAGGTGCAGAGCGCGCTCCTCGAGTCCATGCAGGAGAGGCAGGTCACCATCGGCGATGAGACTTACAAGATGGACGAGCCCTTCCTCGTGATGGCCACGCAGAATCCTATCGAGCAGGAAGGGACCTACCCGCTGCCTGAGGCGCAGGTCGACAGGTTCATGCTCAAGGTCTTGATCGACTACCCGACGCGCGACGAGGAAGTCGAGATCTTAAGGCGCATGACCAGAGGCGAGGTGCCCGAGGTTAAAGGCGTGGTTAGCCCTGAGCAGATCATAAGGGCAAGGAAGACCATATACGACATATACGTCGACGAGAAGATCGAGAACTACATTGTCGATATCGTGATGGCGACGCGCAAGCCCTCCGACTTCGCCCTGGCGGACCTGGAGCCCTTGATAGAGTACGGTGCCTCGCCGAGGGCGACCATTTACCTCACCATAGGCGCCAAGGCCTTCGCGTTCCTTCGCGGGCGCGGATATGTGACGCCTGAGGACGTGAGGTCAATAGGCATGGAGGTCTTAAGGCATCGAATCATACCGTCTTATGAGGCCGAGGCCGAGGAGATAACCACTGAGACCATGATCGGCAAGATCTTCGACGCCGTGGAGATTCCCTAGCGGCGCGCGGGAGAGCAACGCGAAACGGAGACCGGCGTGATACCGAGGGAAGTGCTTGAGAAAGTAAGAAGAATAGAGATAACCACGCGGTCCATGGTGCGCGAGACCTTCGCCGGGCATTACTCGAGCATCTTCAAGGGCCGGGGCATGGAGTTCGACGAGGTCCGCGAGTACCAGCCTGGCGATGACATCAGGACCATCGACTGGAACGTGACGGCGCGCACGGGCTGGCTCCACGTCAAGAAGTACGTGGAGGAGCGCGAGCTCACCGTGCTCATCGTGTTCGACGCGAGCGGGTCGTTCGACTTCGGGACTAGCCTGCGCCTCAAGCGCGAGCTCGCCGCCGAGGTAGGCGCCGTGCTTGCCTTCTCGGCCACAAGGAACAATGATAAGGTGGGGCTCCTCATCTTCACCGACAAAATAGAGGCGTTCATACCGCCCCGCAAGGGTACCAAGCATGTCTTGAGGATTATCCGCGAGATCCTTCATTTCAAGCCCTCATCGCGCGGCACGGATATAGGCCAGGCGCTCGAATACGCAATGCGCGTCATCAAGCGCCACAGCGTCATGTTCTTCATTTCCGACTTCCGGGACAAGGACTATGAGAAAGCTCTGACGGTTGCCAACCGCAGGCATGACGTGGTGGCCGTCACCGTGGGGGACCCCAGCGAATACGATATCCCCCCCGTAGGGCTTATAGAGGTCGAAGACGGCGAGTCGGAAGAGCGCGTGGTCCTGGACCTCACCACCGAGAAGAACGCGCGCTACTTCAGGGAGATAAACGCGCAGCTTGCCGCGGAGCGGAAGGGGATCCTCTCGCGGGCCAGGGTGGATGAGATCAACCTGGGCACCGAGCGCGACTACGCGGAACCCCTTGTGCGGTTTTTCAGGGAAAGGGAGCGGCGTTTCAAGTGGCGGTACTGAGAGACATGGCAAGAGACATGGCACGGGATATGGCAACAGATGTGGCACGGGACATGGCAAAAGACATAATAAGATATGCTGCGGCGGTTCTTGCATGCCTGCTGCTGCTCGGCGCAGGCTATGCAGCAGCCGAGCCCCTCAGCGTCGAGACGTCCACCGACAGACGGGCGATCGCCATAGGCGATACCGTGAGCCTTATCCTGGATCTCACCTGGGAGAGCGGGGTGGAGCCCAGGCCGGTGGCGACGCGCGAGAACCTGGGAGACTTCATCGTAAGGGACATCAGGCAGGGGCCGGTCGTGCCCGCGGAGGGCGGCTTCGCCCGCAGGGTATCCGTGCTTCTCACCGTATTCGAGGTGGGCGAGCATACCGTGCCTTCCATTCCCATCCTCTTCAAAGGAACCGACGGCAAGGCGGGCCGCATCGAGACCGAGCCCGTGGATATCGTGGTCGAAAGCGTGCTTGCGGGGGACTCCACTGAGGTGCGCGACATCAAGCCGCCGCTTTCGGTGAAGAAGAGGTGGAAGGAGATCATATTAAGCTACGCGCTTCTCATAGGGCTCGCCAGCGCGGCGGCCACCAGCGTGCTCGTTTCGGTCAGGAAGAAGAGCGAGATAGAGGTGCTGGCCCGGAAGATCTGGCTTAAGATTACGCGCCCGATTATGGCATTCGTGGCATGGCTCCTCACGCTAATCGGCCTTAAAGAGAAGCCCGAGCCCGAGACCTACGACATCGAAGTCGCCGAGCCCTATATAGACCCCGTTGAGGCTGCCTATACGGAGCTCGCTCGCATCGAGGCGCTGGGCCTCATTGAGAAGGGGCTTATTGACGACCTCTATACGCTGGTGTCAGAGGTCTTGCGAAGGTATATCGAGAGGAAGTACGGCGTGCTCGCCATGGAGCTTCCCACATCATACATCTTGCGGGCCATAGCGGCCCGCGGCGTGATGGCCGTGTGCTACGGCGAGGTGCGTGACGTGCTGGAAGAATGCGACCTCGTGAAGTTCGCGACTTATATCCCGCCGGATGAGTCCGTGGCGTCCATTATCGGGAGAGCCCGCGAGATCGTGAGGGCGACTTCCGCGGCCAGCACCCCGAGAGTCGACCTGGAGGCGTGATGAGATTCGAACAGCCGCTAATGTTGTTCCTGCTGGCGGTGATACCGCTTCTCTACAGGTTCGGCTACAGGGAGGCCCGCGCCAGGCGCACGGCGGTAGCCTACACCGACCTGGGAGTGCTGGACGGCCGCGTCCGGACCAGGAACTCCTTCAGGGCCGTTCTCTTCTCGCTCAGGGTGCTGGCGATTGTGGCCCTCGTCTTTGCACTTGCGCGGCCGCAGCTGGAGCACGGCTACGAGACAGTGGAGACCGAGGGCATAGACATCATGCTCGCGCTGGATATATCGGGCAGCATGCGGGCGGAGGACTTCAAGCCCCAGAACAGGATATACGTCGCCAAGCAGGTGGTTGGAGACTTCGTCTCGCGAGTTTCCACCGACCGCGTCGGCCTGGTCGCCTTTGCGGGAAAGAGCTTCACGCGCTGCCCGCTCACCCTCGACTACGGCGTCCTCAAGTCGCTGCTTGCGGACCTGGACGTCGGAATGGTGGAGGACGGAACGGCCATCGGGCTCGCGCTCGCCAACTCGGTCGCCAGGCTCAGGGACTCGGAGGCCAAGAGCAAGATCATCATACTCCTCACCGACGGCGTCAATAACCGGGGCGAAATCGACCCGCCAACCGGGGCCCAGCTGGCTGCAGCCGCGGGCATCAGGGTTTACACCATAGGCGTCGGCAAGGTGGGCGGCGCGCCGGTGCCTGTCGTGACGCAGGACGGGAGAAAAGTATACGCCCGGAATCCCGACGGGAGCCTGTACATGACCGAGCTCGACGAGGACACCCTCAAGGACATCGCCGAGAGAACCGGAGGCAAGTACTATCGCGCCACGGACGAACAGGCGCTGGATGAGATTTACCAGAGGATACTCGAGATGGAGAAGACGGCTTTCCTGGTCAAGAGCTTCAGGCATCGCAAGGAGGTCTCCAAGTACCTGCTCCCGGCGGGCCTTGCGGTGCTGCTCCTGGAGGTGCTGCTGGTGGGAGCGGTCTGGAGAAAGATACCTTAGGGAAACGACATGGAATTCGGCAATCCGACAGCGTTCTACTTCATGGCGATCGCCGCCGTGGCGGCCATCATACTCATCTATGAGATCGCATGGTCGGACAGCACCGTCCGCAGGCTCGTAAGCCATGAGGTTTTCAAGAAGACGGTCGCGGGCTACTCGCGCCGGAGGAAGATCGCCAAGCGGGCGATGCTGGTCGCCGTCATGGCACTCATAGTTTTGGCCTGGGCGATGCCCCGCATGGGCCGGGGGATGCGCATAGTGAAACGCGAGGGCTCGGACGTGGTCATCGCTCTCGACATCTCGGCGAGCATGCTGGCTGAAGACGTCGAGCCCAACAGGATCGAAGTCGCCAAGCGCGGCATGTCGAGCCTGGTGGCCCAGCTCGCGGAGCATCGGATCGCGCTGGTGGGATTCGCGGGGGACGCCTTCGTGCACTGCCCGCTCACCTTGGACCACGGCGCTCTCATCATGTTCCTGGACTTCCTGAGGCCGGGCCTGGTGTCCGAGCAGGGCACGGACATAAGCCGCGCAATCGAAGAGTCCTTGAAGGCGCTCGAGACGTCGGACAAGGGCAGGTCCATCGTGCTCGTCACCGACGGCGAGGACCATGGCAGGGGCCTGGATGAGGCCATCAAGAAGGCCAGGGAGAGGGGAGTCAGGATATTCGTAGTCGGCGTCGGCACCGAGGAGGGGGAGCCCATACCGCTCAAGGACGCGGAGGGCAACGTGCTCGACTACAAGCGCGACGACAAGGGCGACGTCGTGGTCTCCAGGCTCGACCTGGGGACGCTTCGGAGGCTGGGCCGCGAGACCGGCGGGGATACGTTCGTCCTCAGCCTCGCCGGCAGAGAGATATCGCAAATCGCCCGCGCCATAACGTCACTTGAGAAGGGAGTCCTCGAGGAGAGGGCATTTGAGTCATACCTGGAGTTCTTCCAGGTGCCCCTAGGGCTGGGGCTCCTTCTCCTGGTTCTGGAATGTGTCATAGGGGACAGGGTGCGTGAAGATGACTAGGCATAAACCCATATTGAGAACAGTGCTGGCGGTGGGGGCACTGTGCTTGGTGATTTTTCTGGCCGCCGATCCGGCCATGGCCATACGCTTCAGGGACAGGCTGCACTCCAGTATCGAGAAGGGTAACGACCGCTACAGCGAGGAGGAAAACGAAAGCGCCCTCGACTCCTATATGCGCGCCCAGCTGGAGGACAGCACGCATGCCGTGCCGTATTTCAACGCCGGTGACGCTTTCTACCGGATGGGCAAGTATGATGAAGGGGCCATGCAGTTTTTCAGATCAACCAAGTCTCCGGCTGAAAGCGTGGCGGCGATGGGTTACTATAATCTCGGCAATACGTTCTACCAGAAAGGAGACCTGCAGTCGGCGGCTGAGGCCTACAGGCGGTCGTTACTTATGGCCCCCGATGACGAAGACGCCAAGCATAATCTAGAGGTCGTCATGAAACTCATAGAGGAGCAGCCCCAGCAGCAGGACCAGGAGCAGGATCAACAGCAACAGCAGGATCAACAGCAGCAACAGCAGCAGAGCGATGAAGAGAAGGATGAGGACCAGCAGCAAGACCAGCAGCAAGACCAGCAGCAAGACCAACAGCAAGACCAACAGCAACAGGAACAGCAGCGGGAAGAGCAGGAGCAAGAAGAGCAGGACCAGCAGCAACAGCGGCCCGAGCAAAAGGAAATAACCCAGGACGAGCTCGAGAGAATACTGGCGGCCATAGACGCAAGCGACAAGGAGACGCAGGAGCAGATCGCCAGGCAGGCCTCGAGGACCCGCAGGGTAAGCGGCAAAGACTGGTAGGACATATGAGAGGACGGATGTCATTGAAAAGCGCGGAGTGGGCGCGATGCAAAGTCGCTGTCTGCGCGGCTATGTGCGTTGTCCTTCTCGGGCTCCCGGCGGCACATGCCGAAGACTTCGGCGTTGAGGCGACGGTTGACCGCAATGTGGTAAATGTCGGCAGGACCCTGCACCTCACCATCACCGTGTTCGGGTCGACGGACGTCACTCGGCCCGACCTGGGCGACCTCGATGGCTTCGAAGTAATGGGGTCTTCGAGCTCACAGAACATCAGCATGGTGAACCTCAAAGTCACGCGTTCCCTGAGCATCACCTACACGCTTGCCGCGATAAGGGAGGGCAACTTCATCTTAGGCCCCTTCACGGTGCGCGCAGGCGATAATATAGGGGAAACCGAGCCAATCAACGTAAGGGTCGTTCCCGCGTCGGGCGGCGCTAAGGCGGGGGGGCAGTCGGGCAGCGCGGGCGAAACCGCGGACGAAGAGGCGGCGTTCGCCATTGCGGCTGTGGACAGACAGCGCGCTTATGTGGGCGAACAGGTAACCTACACGCTGCGTTTTGCATACAGGCTGAGAATGCTGCAGGGCATGGAGTTCATTCCTCCCGAGCACACGGGGTTCTGGTTCGAGGACCTGGGCGATGAGGGACCCGTTATTGAGGTGATCGACGGCAGGCAGTATTACGTCGTGACAAAGAAACTCGCCTTCTTTCCCATATCCAGCGGCAAACATGTCATAGGCGAGTCGGGCATACGCTACGTGGCCGAATCGAGAGACGCCTTCTCGCGCGACCCCTTCAGTCTCTTCGGCCGCGACCCCTTCGGCCGGCTGCGCGGCCGGGAGGGGGTGGCCATGGCCGACCCGGTAAGCATACAGGTTCTGCCGCTGCCGGAGGTCGGGAGGCCCGGTGATTTCTCTGGCGCCGTAGGCAGTTTCGAGGTGAGCGCGCGGGCCACAAGGCGGGAGGTCAAGGTGGGCGAGTCCATCACCCTCGTCGTTAAGGTGTCCGGAAGCGGGAACCTCAAGTCAGTGGCCGACCTTCCTGAGCCGGAAGTACCGGGTTTCAGGGTATTCGCGCCCAAGTCCCAGCAGACCTTGAGCGCCGAGCGCGGCGTGGTGGGCGGCGAGAAGCGGTTCGAGTTTGTGCTCGTAGCGCAGGAGCCGGGGACATTCACCATCGACGGCATTGGCTTCACCTATTTCGACACAGCCAGGGAGCGATACACAACGGCCAAGGCGGCTCCCATCGCCATAAGCGTGCTTCCCGGCATCGCCGCGACCGCGGCTCCGGGAGAGCGGATCCCGGGAATAGACCTTGCGAGCACAGATATCCGGCATATTGTTCGGCCGCGGCAACTCGATGATGATCTCACTCTGGTGGTCGGCTCGCGGGCCGTTGCACTCTGGGCGATGCCCGTTCTCATAGGAGTCGCCGGCCTTATTGTCAAGATCCAGCGCAAGCGGCGGGCAGCATGCGTCAAGGTGTCGGCCCGAAAGGCGTATAAGGACCTCCTGGCGGAAGTGAAGCACGCGCATGCCGCGGTCAGAAAAGGCGAGCGGCCCGAAGAAGTTGCCGCCATTCTCTCGCGCGGAATCGCGAGATATATAGGCGTGCGCGGCGGCTGCCGCGAGAGCGCCGTCAATGTTGAGTTCGTCGGATCGCTTACCGGGATAACAGGGGATACGCGCAACAAGCTTCTGGGTCTCATTACAACGCTCGACCAGGTGAGATTCGCGCCGGGCGGGATGGGTGAGAGCGACATGGAGAACATCATAGGCGGAGCCGGACGTATTCTGGATGAAGTGAACAGGGAGTGGGGAAAGTGAGACAGGTCGCTGGCATATTCGCAGGGATTTTGTTGATCGCTCTGACCGGCGTCGCGGCATCGGCTCAGTCTCCGGACTCGCTCTTCACCCGGGGTTGCGACCTCTATGAAGCCGGCGATTTCGTCTCCGCCCTCAACGCTTTCCAGGCGGCCGGCCATGGGGGCATCGAGAACGCCGCTCTCTATTACAATCTAGGCAATGCCAATTACCGCCTGGGTTCGCTGGGCAGGGCTGTCGCCAATTACCGCCGCGCCCAGATGCTCAACCCCCGCGATGAGGACACCAGGGCCAATCTCGAGTTCGTACGGACGATGGTTGGCACAAGGGATACGCTGGCGGCCCTTGGGACCGAAAGCCCGGCGGACGTTCCCCTTAAGTGGCTTTCCCCGAAAGAAGTGCAGGCGGTCTTCTATGCGGCTTATTATCTAGCCGCGCTCGCCTTTCTGGGCCTTCTCTTCTTGAGAGGCAGCACGAGGCGCGTGAGCCTCTATGCCCTTGTTGCGTTCGCCGTCATTGCCGTCGTCTCGCTGAGTCTCTCCAACCACGCCCAGTCGCGGTTCCGCGATTCCTCCGGAGCCGTCGTCATAAACGAGGAAGTGGACCTGCGTTCGGGCCCGGGCAACGCCTTCGAGCGCATTGCGACTCTTCGCGACGGCGTGGAGGTCAGGCTCAAGTCGAGAAGCGCCATGTGGGTTGAGGTGGAGCTTCCCACGGGCGAGGTCGGCTGGCTCAGGGACACGGACATCGAGAGAATCTAGCTCCGCCTGCCGGCGAACGCCCGCGCGAATCGCCCGCTGCCGCGGGTGTGCTGCCGGAGCGTCGGTCAGCGCCTTCCCCTTTCACCATAATCTCATGCCGCAATCCCGTCCTGCCGATATTTAAGTGTTATGAGGCTGGGGCATAGAACACCGAAGCAGGATCATTTCCTGGGGGAACTCAGTCTGCTCATCCGCTCGCGGTATGGACTCATCTGGGTCCAGACCGTGGAGAGGGAACAGATGGAGAGCCTTCTCTGGTATCTCGGGGACTCGCTCGACCTGCCGCTTTTCACATGGACCCTGAACGGCGGCCTGAGGCGATTCGATCTCGATAAGCCCGTCTACCAGTCGGGCAGCCCCAAGACAGCTCTCGATCATGTTCTCTCATCCCGATTCGCAGCGCTTTACCACTTCGAGGGCCTGGGACCTTTCCTCAAGGATCCCGTGGTGGCGAGCAAGTTCGTTGACGTGGTGCGCTGCTTCACCGAGCGCAGGGGAGCGGTCATCGTCACCGGCAATGAGGTGGCCATTCCCGATGCCGTCAAATCCCACTCGGCCGTCGTATCGCTCCCGACGCCGGGGCGCGAGGAGTTCGAAGAGCTCCTCCAGGGCGTGCTGCGCGATCTTGAAGAGAGGTCGCATCCGAAAATAGTGATGAGCGATGAGGACATGAACCGACTTCTCAACAACCTCCAGGGGCTCACGCTAACGGAGGCCGAGAAGGTTCTCACCAAGGCCATTGTCGAAGACGGCCGGCTCAGCGCCGAGGACATAGGACTTGTCGTTAAGGAGAAAAAGGCCATCATCGAGCGCGAGGGCCTGCTGGAGTTCACGCCCGTGGACAGGGGCATGCGGGACATCGCAGACCTCGTGAGTCTCAAGACCTGGCTCGACAAGCGCAAGAACATCATCACCGACCCGGAGGGCGCCGCCCGGGCGGGGCTCACTTTTCCCAAGGGCATATTGCTCCTGGGCGTTCCCGGCTCGGGCAAGAGCCTCTGCGCCAAGGCCGTGGCCATGGAATGGGGTTTGCCTCTGCTCAAGATGGACTCGTCGCGTCTCTACAACAAGTACATCGGCGAGAGCGAAAAGAACTTCCGCCGCGCCATGGAGACGGCCGAGCGGCTGTCGCCCGTTGTCCTCTGGATAGACGAGATCGAAAAGGCGTTCGCGTCGGAGAAGGGAGACGACGGGGGCGTGTCCACGCGTGTGCTGGGAATGTTTCTCTCGTGGCTTCAGGACAGGAAGGGAAGTGTTTTCGTAGCGGCCACGGCCAATGACATAAGCAAGCTCCCGCCGGAGCTTCTCCGGAAGGGACGTTTCGACGAGATCTTCTTCGTGGATATCCCGGATTCGGAGACGCGGGCGGAGATATTCCGCATACATCTTAATCTCAGGGGGCATGACCCGGCCGATTTCGACCTCGGCGTCCTGGCGGCGGCCACGGAAGGTTTCACGGGCGCAGAAATCGAGCAGGTCGTGGTATCCTCTCTTTACACCACCTTCTCCGCCAGCGCGTCACTCTCAACTGAAGTCCTCCTCGAGGAAGCGGGGAAGACCACGCCGCTTTCGGTCGTTCGCGCCGAGTACATCTCCTGGCTTCGCGACTGGGCGAAGGAGCGCACCGTCAGCGCGCAGTAAGCAGCCTGCAGCGTGAATTCAAGGAAAGCGTCCGGCAAGGCCGCGGTCGCTAGATTCCCTCAACTCCCAATAGCTCGAGCTCGGCCGCGCCCTCGCGGAGCTTCATGGCGGCCCGGTATTCGGGCGACGTGTAGAAGGCGCGGATACTGTCAAGCGCCGGGAACTCGACCACCGCTATCCTGCGCGTCTCTTCAGGCCCCTCGAGCGACACCGTCTCCCCGCCCCGGACGACGAATTTGCCGCCGAACTTCTCGATAATCCCGGGGGTCTGGGCCATGTACTTCTTGTACTGCTCGGGGTCTTTCACGTTTATCCTGGCGATCATGTAAGCCGGCATGTCGAGCCTCCCCTATTTCTTATCTGGCTTCGCATCTGCATCCGACCTCGCATCCGCGCCCGACTTCGCATCCGCGGTCCTGCGGAGGTTCTTGAAGATATCGGCGTCCACCCAGTATATGTCCCCGGGCCGGCCGGCCGTGAAAAAGAGATACTTGCCGTCGGGGGAAACCGAGGCGGTTCCGGCCCGCATTCCAAGCGGGATCTCCTCGGGTTCGGTCCACGAGCCGTCCTTCTGTTTGAAAGTCACCATCATCGAGCTCTCGCCGCTCCGCGTTCCGCCCATCTCGTTGAAGATGAGGTACGAACCGTCGGGCGCCACGAAGGGATAGGCCTGCTGGGCGTCCTCGGTACTCACGGGCGGGCCCAGGAGCTCGTAATCGGAGAACCGGCCGTCTGAGAATCTCGACCTCACGATTCCCCCGCGGCCGACACCGGTGGTGTAAAGGGTTCCGTCATATTCAAAGGATATGTACATGGCGGCGCCCGGGTTAAAGGGGGCGCCCAGGCGCTCGGGCTTTCCCCAGCCGTCTCCGGCCCGTTCGGCGAAGAACATGTCCAGGTCGGGCCTCTCCTTTTCGGGGACCGTATTGAAGCCCATGAAGAATATCCTCTGTCCGCCCGGATGCACCCGGCCCTCGAAGTTCTCGGCATCAAAAGCCAGTGCCTTCTCGGGTTCGGACCACACTCCGTCTCTCTGTCTTGTTACCATGACGGACTTCGTGCGGTACTGCCCGACGCCCCTCGAAAAATAGAACTCCGTACCATCCGGAGAGAAGGAGGGGGCGAACTCATGTTCGTCGGAGGAGACGAAGCCGGCCGCGAACACGACGGGCGTCATTCCCGGGGATTTCTGGCCCAGGTAGGGGCCCTCGTGGACGTCCGATGAGTCGGCGTGCGACGACGGGACCATGAGTGCAACAGCCAGCATAACGACGGCAAGTCTAGACACATTCCACCTCCCGTTACGAATCATGTAATAGCGCGACAGGGGATTGCCTTTTGCCTCTGTATCCTACCAATTCGGCGCCCGGACCTCAATCTGAATTCAGCCGGGCCCGGGCGTCTATCTTATTTTCAGTCCCTGGTGTTTCTGTCTACCCTCCCCTCACGATAGTGGCCGATGAGGGCTACCGGGTTACCGCCGGCGTCAAGTTCGATCTCCAGCTTGAAGCGGTCTATCTCCTCGAATATGAAGGTATTCTCGTTTACGGGTACCATCTTCATAATGGGACCCTGGCTCCTCTGGTAGTAAAGGGCCCCGTTCTCGAAGGTAATCCTGCGCGGCCCGTAGCTGCCTGCATACCTCTGCATGGTTCCCGGGTCGATTTTGACTTTTTTGGTCATTGCCTCGAGCCTATCGATGTCCCACATCAGGTGGGCTCGCTCCGGCCCTTCCTCAGCTTCGTCGGCCAGCTTCTTAAGGGCCGTCAGATGCGCGACTTCAAGTGCCTCGCCTTCCGGGACCGCTATGTGGGGCTCTATCCCGGTTCCCTCCCAGTTGGTGCCCGTGACGGGATTCACGGCCCGCCCGAAGGGCACGCTGAGGCTCATCTTGAGCTCCGGCCATACATGGACCTCTACCGGATGTGCCCCGCCGCCCGTGGTTTCACCGACTATGGTGGCCCGCTCAAGGTTCTTCATGTTGTACGTGAACTCCTCGGCGGCAGAGAAGGTGTACGGACTTGTGAGTATGTAAAGGTCGGTGTCGACCATCCTGGGCCCATCGACATAGGCGTGGCTCCAGAACTGCTTGGTCGTATCGCTGGCCCGGATGTAGAAGTTATTCAAGTGCACGGGTTCATCAAAGAAGTAGCTCGATATAAGCTGAATCATGCTCGGGCTGCCGCCGCCGTTCCGCCTGAGGTCGATTATGATGGCATCGCAATACGCCAGGAAGTTCATGGCGGCAACGGCCGTCCGCCCTGCATAATGTGCGTCGTTGAAGCCGCGCAGATCGAGGTAGCCGATATTCCCGGGAAGGCGCTCCAGGCGATAGAATCCGAAGTTGTTCGCCGCCAGTAACTCGAAAACGGACTGTTCATCCTCCTCCGTGGACGTGTCCCGGAAGGGGAATCGAGCTCCCTCCGGGAGGTAGTCGATATGCAGGTGCCTGTCATGGGAAATCTCGAACATGTCCCGCGTGAGCATACCGGCGAATTCGTCGCAGGTGGAGGCCTCTTTGTATTCGCCCCTTCTGAGGTTCCTTCTGATGGTCTTGTCCATCTTCTCTGCCACGTCGGGAAAGACGTAGATGTCATTCAGGGCTTTCGAGAGGCTGTCCACGACGGCCGCCTTTCCGGCTTCGTCGATGGGCTCGCCCTCGACGGGCCCCATTCTGACCTGCACCTGGGCTCCGGCGGTCCGGAACCCTGAGATCAGCACGACCAGTGCGGCGCAGAGAATCACGACAGAAGCCGCTAAGCGGCCCTTGTGTCCCTTTAGCATGGCTGTCCTCCTCATGAAGTTGCCGTCCGGGTCTCCTTGCGGCCGGCAGGGAGACCGGCCGCCTGTTTTATCCGATTTATTTAATGGCTCCGGGAGAAGCAGGTTCCCGGAAAAATGAAAAAATCTAGTAAGTAGCTACATAATTTTCTGCCAGGTGCCAAGGCCTCTTATCGATATGAGATCCCGGAATGAGGTTGCCCGAGCGCCTTTGCATGCTGTATCCTGGGTGCATGATAACCCGCCCGGGACCCCGGGCAGGCACCCCTGTTAATACTGAGGAGGGAATGCCTATGGCCAAAGTGGTCAATATCGAGCGCTGTTTCGAACGCTTCAGCGACACCTTCTCGCCCAAGATAGTGGGGGAGCTCAACGGCCAGCATGTGAAGGTCGTGCGGCTGGAGGGCGACAAGGTCCCCTGGCATACGCATGAGAAAGAGGACGAGATGTTCCTGGTTCTGGACGGCGCGCTGGACGTCATTGACAGGGAGGAGAAGGTAACCCTCGGGGCCGGCGAGTTCTGCATAGTGCCCGCGGGAAGAGAGCACCGCGTGGTCCCCCTGGGGCATGTGAAGCTGATGCTGTTCGAGCCGGCTGGAATAGCCCATACCGGCAAGGTGAGGGCCGAAATAACCAAGGACGAATACGACAGGCTCGACGTCCCTTGAGGAAACATCGCGGGGGAAGCGCCCCGGGGGAAGCGCCCCGGAGGAAGCGCCCGTGAGGAGGCGGCGAAGAGCAATCGCAGCGTCATGAGCGGCCTATCGTTGTCAGGGAGCGCCCCTGATCAGCCGGTCCAGGTACTCCAGGTTATCAAGGGCGGCCCTGTTGTCCGGGTCGATGGCCAGCACGCTCTGGAACAGCCGCTCGGCCTTACTGTAATCCCCCATTTTGCCGTATAGGACTCCGAGGTTGTTCATGGCGTCCACGTCGCGGGGATTCAGGTGGAGAACCCTCAGGAAGAGGTCTTCGGCTTCAGGATACCTCTCTGTCCTGGTATAAAGGGCGGCGAGCCCGTTGAGCGCCTTGTGATACCTGGGTTCCAGCCTCAGGGCCTCCTTCAGGTTCTCCTCGGCGGGCGCGTACTTCTTGAGGTCAAGATTGGTCACCGCGAGGTTGTAATATGCCGTAGCGTCGCCCGGGTCGGCCTCTATGGCGGCCCCGAAGCTCTCTTCCGCCCGCAGGTGATCTCCTTTCTCCAGGTAGAGGATCCCCTCGTTCACATATGCCGTGCTGAAGTCCTGCTCTATTATGTTCGTGTTTAGAAGCAGGAAGAGCACGGCGAAGACCGCGGCCATGATGGCCGCTTTCAAATGCCTCCTCTCGGAGATGATGCCGTATGCGGCCCTGGACGCGAACAGTATCAGGAAGGGCACCGCGGGCATCCGGTATCTCGAAAGCACGAAGAAGGCGACCAGGACGATATTGTAAGTCAACACTATCCCGTATATCAGAAGCAGGTCCCGATACCTGCGTATGGCCGTTGCCATGCCTACGAGCCCGAGCGCGCCCAGCAGGGCGAAGCTCGCGAACATGAGTTTGAGCGCAGGAAGGGCCTCTCTCAGGAAGTAGTAGTTGTAGTTGTTGGAGACCTCGTGGTCGTTCCAGAACAGGCGAAACTTCCTTATGAAAAGGGGTATGGACTGGCCCGGCCGGGAGAAGATGAACCCGAGCGCCCTTTTCATCCAGAAATTGGATAAGGCCTGCGGGTCCATGTCCCGGCCCGTTTCAGACTCGGCCGCTGTCCTGGCGTATTCGAATATCTTGTCCGGGCTGTTGAGCTCGGGGGAGGGGATGTACTGGATCCCGTCGGCGTCAGGGTTGTTCCCGAGGTGGAGATTGATGCCCATGGAAGAAGTGAGAGGGCTCAATTGGCCTTCCGTGCGGTGGCGGTGCAAGCTGAAGGGAAGCAGTGCGAGCATAAGGCCGAGAGCGAAGACAGCGAGATTGAGAGTCCTGGTCCTGCCGTCCCCCGGTCCTGAGTAGAACCAGGGCACAAGGAACACGAGAAAGAGCAGCACATTCGGGCGGGCCATCACCGAAAGCGCGAATGCCACCCCCGCCAGCACATACAGGAATCCGGACCCGTTCTCCCGGGCGGCCAGCAGCGCCAGTATCACTGCCAGATTGAGGAATACGATCAGGGTGAGAGGCAGGAGCATCAGGTTATATACCGAGAGGCCCCCGTACAGCAGGTAAAGAACACAGGCGATTATGGCGGTGGTGCGGTTGAAAAGCCTGTCGGCTATCGAATATAGAAGTACGGCGCTGAAAGAGCCCAGAAGGATCTGTACGGCATACACCGCCGTCGGGCTCGGGCCCGCAACCGAATACAGCCCGGCAAGAAACACCTTGTAAGCGGGACTCATCATGAATAGCGTGCCATCAAAGCGCCCGTGGCTCGAGAAATAGGACGCCGCATTATGATAGATGGCCGAGTCCATTATGGGAGCCGCAAAATAGACGGTGCCCTTAAGCTCAAGCAGCAGGATCAGGCGCACAAGTACTGAGACGGAGAAGATGATGAGTATCGCAGGCAGTCCGCTTCTTACTTTCACCACTTCGCTTTCACCACTTGGCTTCTCCCCGGAGCCAACGGGAATGTGTATTGGGCGTCTTCTGAATTCTGAGAGTATGGCCCCCGTTTCGTCAACCTATTCTTGAGCGGGCCCCGGGGCTCTTCATCCGGCCGGGCCTGTCCGGCAGGAGGCACAACCCGGTAGCCTCAGATGGCCCATATTGCACCAGACCACGTTTCATACTAGGACGTATGTTCCATATTGTAACAGTACTTTGCTCGACTTCCCGCTGCTTCCATTCATAGTGGCGCTGCAACCTATTGATAAGCAATAAATTAAAATGAGATTGGACGGTAGGTAACATGGCACCAATTATGCTCTTGGGTGTGATGGGGATATGGGAGTAAGAGACAAAGGGCACATGGCGCATATGGGAAGGCCGCGGGTCTTATCGCAGTAGACTGGAGGTATATTATGCCAGGCTTTGACGGAACAGGTCCGTGGGGGATGGGTCCCAGGACGGGTGGTGGTTTCGGTTTCTGCGCCCCGGGTTCGGGGCCTGCGCCTTACAGGTCCGGGCCGGGAGTCGGCTATGGAGTCGGCCGGGGCGGAAGGCCCTGGGGAGGCGGCCGCGGACGCGCATTCGGCGGTGGCCGCGGATGGATGTGGAGGGCCGCCTACCCGTATGGGGCCGGTCCGTACTGGGGCTACCCGGCAGGCCAGGAAGCTGCGCCTGCGGATGAGAGAGCATTCCTGGAAAACGAGCTGGCTTATATGGAGCAGCAGATCGAAGCCATAAGAAGCCGCCTTGCGGAGATCGAAGGAGCATCATCCGCTGAGTGACCGGGCAGCTTAAGTGATTCTGTGGAGGAGGAAGTGTAAATGCCAGGTTTTGACGGAACAGGTCCGCGAGGACTCGGCTCAATGACCGGGAGGGGCATGGGATACTGCGTGAAGCCTGTCGGCGAGCTGGCTGCAGTCAGGGGGGGCGTCGGTACCGGAGGAACCCGTTACCAGCCCGGCTTCAGATATGCCGGATGGACGCCGTATGCCGGCGCGTGGTTTCCCTCTATCCCGTTCTTCAGGTGGCCGCGGCGGGGGCGCGGCCGCGGCGGGGGACGCAGAGGCGGCCGCGGCAGATGGTGGTAGCAGGCCCGGAATGAGGTGACGCTCAATTGCCCGGGAGAGATGGAACCGGTCCCGCCGGCGGTGGGCCACGCGCAGGGCGCGGCGGCGCTGACGATGGGCCGGCTGACGCGAGAGAAGGTAAGGGCCCGGCAGGGACGTGCATCTGCCCGAAGTGTAACACCAGAGTCGTGCATCCCGCCGGCGTGCCCTGTTACCGGGTGACCTGCCCTTACTGCGGTATGCGAATGGTAAGGGAATAGGCCGTTAAGAACCGGATGCCTTGTGACCTTAGCCGACCTGCGACGGTAGCGAGCCGGACAGGTGCGGAAAGGAAACTGCAACTCTATAGAGACGACGCGACTTCCTGTGAGGAAGGCCGCGTGTAACAATATGGGGCGTGTGCCGCCAGATACCCGGATCGAAGTCGCCGGCTGCCTGCCGGTGATTCCCGTCCGCATGTGCCTGACCAGGAGGCGATGGCGGATGCCGCACTGTATGACACCATAGGACCAATAGGAAGGAGTCAAGTGTGAGAATCGGAGTGTATGTATGTCACTGCGGAGGAAACATCTCGGAGACCGTCGACATCGGCCGGGTCACGGCATTCGCAGAGCAGCAGCCGGATGTAACTCTTGTGCGCGATTACTCTCACATGTGCTCTGAAGTGGGGCAGAAGCTCATACTCGAGGATGTTCGCGACAACAATCTGGACAGAGTCGTGGTAGCTGCCTGCTCCCCGCAGTTCCATGAACGGACGTTCAAGAGCACCATGGAAAAAGCCGGCCTGTCTCCCTATGTCCTGGAAATCGCCAATATCCGCGAGCAATGCGCATGGCCGCATTTCGACATACCCGAACTCGCCACTGAAAAAGCCAAGGGCCTGTTGGGGATGGCCATAGTGAAGGCGAGACTTGATGAGGCGCTCGCGAAGAGGACCATGCCCATAGGAAAGAGAGTTCTCGTGGTGGGGGGCGGCATCGCGGGCATCCAGGCGTCGCTGGACCTCGGGGACGCCGGGTTCAAGGTGTACCTCGTAGAGAAAGAGCCGACCATCGGGGGTAAAATGGCCAAGCTCTCGAGGACGTTTCCAACGGAGGACTGCGCGGCGTGCATACTCTCCCCCAAGATGGCGGACGTCCCCGCGAATCCCAATATAGAGCTGCTCACATTCACCGAGATTGAGGATATCAAGGGCTACCTGGGAAACTATGAAGTGACGGTGGTGAGGAAGCCCAAGTTCGTGGATGAGGACAAGTGCACCGCGTGCAATAAGTGCGCGGAGGTATGTCCGGTAGTGGTCCCCAACGAGTACGAAGAGGGTCTCACGTCGAGAAGAGCCATATACCTGCCCTCTCCCATTGCGGTTCCGCATACATATGTTCTCGACTACGAGGCATGTCTGGGGCTGTTTCCCTTGGCCTGCGAGCGCTGCTCGGAAGCCTGCGAGCCCGGCGCCATCAACTATGACATGGAGCCCAAGCGCATGACTTTCACCGTGGACACCATAGTAGTCGCGACGGGCTTCGACACCTTCGACGCGAGAGAGAAGAAAGTCTACGGTATAGGCCACTATAAGAACGTGATTACGGCGCTGGACATGGAGCGCATGATCGTCCACGCGGCGGAAGGTAATCCCATCCGGCCGATGGGCAAGAGGATTGCCTTCATCCAATGCGTCGGCTCAAGGGACGAGCAGGTGGGCAATGAGAACTGCTCCAGGATCTGTTGCATGTACGCCACGAAGCTGTCGCAGCTCTTAAAACGTTCCGACCCGACGCGCGATGTCTACGTGTTCTACACCGACCTCAGGGCATACGGCAAGGGCTTCGAGGAATACTATAAGAGGGCCCAGCGCACGGGCGTCAAGTTCGTGAGGGGGCGCGTTGCGGAGGTGAACGGCAACTCCAATGGTAACGGCCGAGTGGTCATGAAGGTCGAGGACACGCTGACGCGCAGGATCATACAGGACGAATTCGATCTCGTCGTGCTGTCGGTTGGCATCAGGCCCAGCGAAGCCGGCAAGCGCGTATCGGATATTCTCAAGCTGGGAAGGAGCCCGGACGGCTTCCTCCAGGAGGCGCACCCCAAGTTCAGACCCGTGGATACCCTCTCTGACGGCGTCTTCATCTGCGGCTGCGCGCAGGGCCCCAAGGACATACCCGACACCGTCGCCCAGGCGAGCGCGGCGTCGGCCAGGGCGGTGAGGCTCATGAACAAGGGCCAGTACGATATAGACCCGGTAATAGCTTTTGTACACGAAGACCTTTGTGACGGCTGCGGCTTGTGTATCGAGCACTGTCCCACGGGGGCCCTACTGCCGGGGCAGCTGGTTTCGGTAAACGAGGCCGTGTGCTCGGGCTGCGGAAGCTGCCTGGCGGCCTGCCCGAAAGAGGCCCTGGACCTGCACTGCTATACGAATGAGCAGCTCCTGGAGCAGATTCGGGCTGCGCTTGAGGGCAAGCGGGACGACGAGGTTAGGGTACTCGTTTTCGCCGACGATCAGACTACATACAGGCTGGCCGACAACGTCGGTACGGGCAAGCTCTCCTACTCGCCGGATGTCCGCATATTCCGGGTGCCGAGCGGCAGCAGGATCACCCCGCGGCTCATGCTCAAGTGCTTTGAACTGGGGGCGGACGGCATTTTCATCGGCGAGAGCGAGGAGAAGTCGTCGCCGTTTCCCCACAGTGTGTCCGCGATTAAGCAGAATGTCGCGGCGGTCAAGGACATATTGAAAAAGCACAAAATAGAACCCGACAGAGTGCGTTTCGTGGAATTCGTGACTGTAATGCTCGGGGCTTTCGTCAACCACATGAATAGCCTGTCGGAGCTGGCGAGAGCGTCGGGCCCCATACCCGACGCGGAAAGGGCGCTGCTGGTGGATGATCTTGCAGCCCATAAGAAGCAGGAGGTAGCATGACTGAGAAGCTCTTGGTATCCACGGATTGCGACGCGTTCATGAAGAAGATCAGCGAGATGAGCGACCAGGTGATATCGCTGTGTGACCAGTGCGGGACATGTTCAGGCGGCTGCCCCATGGTGGATGACATGGACATCACGCCGTCACAGATGATGCGGCTGGTGCAGCTCGGCCAGATGGACGTGCTTGAAAGCAAGGCTATCTGGTTCTGCGCATCGTGCTTCACATGCACCGTCAGATGCCCGAGGGGTCTGGACCTTTCAAAGGTGGCGGAGTCGCTCAGGCAGGTGACACTCCGAAAGGCCATAGACCACGTTAATATCAATAAGATACCCAAGGACGAACTGGCCCGGCTTCCCCAGATAGCTCTGGTGGCCGGCATGAGGAAGTTCACCGGTTAGGAGGAAATCGCAATGGGCGCTCCCAGGCGCAATATACCCTACTACCCCGGCTGTACCCTGAAGACAAAAGCCAGCAATTTCGAGTCGTCGGCCATCGAATGCGCCCGGGTGCTTGGCATGGAAATGGTCGAAATACCCGAATGGAACTGCTGCGGCACGGTATTTTCTCTGACGAGTGACGACCTCATTCATCACGTCGGGCCGATAAGGAACCTGATTCGTGTGCAGGAGATGAGCGGCAACGGCGTTCCCGAGGATGAAAACAGGGTGCTGACGCTCTGCTCCATGTGCTTCAACACACTCAAGAGGTCGAACCTGCGCATGAAGGAGAATCCCGATGACCTCGAGACCGTCAATGATTTCATGGACACTGAAGAGGACTACAGGGGAGAGATCGAGGTAGTCCACTTCCTGGAGGTGCTCAGGGATCTCGGTGCGGAGGCCATAGCCGGGAAAGTGGTAAACCCGCTTGAGGGGCTCAACGTGGCTGCCTATTACGGGTGCATGCTCTTAAGGCCCAAGGAAGTGGGTATCGACGACCCGGAGGAGCCCAGGATCATGGACGGCATCCTGGGCGCCCTCGGCGCACGCGTCATCTATAACAGCTATATGAAGGTCTGCTGCGGCAGCTATCAGGTGATGCACGACAAATACGCCGTGGCCCGCCTGGTACGCGACATAATCAACCATGCCCGCGAGGACGGCGCCGAAGTCATAGCCACTTCGTGCCCGCTCTGCGCGCACAACCTCGACGACCGCCAGAGGGAAGTCAAAGAGCTCGATCCCGATTTCGAAGAGATGCCCGTGTTCTATTTCACCGAGCTGATGGGCCTTGCGTTCGGCCTAAAGCCGAAAGCCTCGGCCGCCGACCTCCATTATGTATCAGCCGCCGATCTTCTTAAGGAGAAACAGCTTCTTTCGTTCTGAGAGCTGCGGACTTGATTGAGCGGGCATTCTGTGATATACTGCCTCTGGTTATGAGATGCTGTGAGATGCCCATTTTACTCGGGCGGGCGGTCTTGTGTTTTTCCGCGGGTTCTTTAAAGCAAGGGGGTGGAGTTATGGCTTTCCGCAATAGGGCTTTACAGGCGGTCGCGGCGGCCGCCTTTGTCGTTCTCCTGGCTGCTCAGGCCTGGGCCGGGCCCGCGCCGGCGGTGGACCAGAACAAGCTCTTCTGGCAGCTTCCACCCGGGGCATACAACATGCACTTCAACGATTTGAACGGCAACCTCGTTCACGATCCGGGCGAGCCTATACTCGCCGGTGGCGACTCGGTGCACAATGTCATAAGGGCCGACCTGTCATGCTGGATAGCCAGCACTTCCAACCTGCTTGTCTATTCGGGTTTCGCTAATCCCTATATGAACTGGCTTGTCAATGGCATTCCTCCGGATCCCAACGTCAGCGTGTGGGGACTGACCTACTGGGCGGCCGGCCCGGGAGCCAGGACGGTCGATGACGGCGGCTGGCAGGACTGGGGCCTGTCTCATGCCGGTGTTGTATTCCTGGTACCCATAAGGACGATTCCGGAATTCGGCGGCAACTGGTTCGACGGCATGGGCAACGCCATCAATCCCATCCAGTGGTGCAAGGCGCGGCTGGATACCGAATGCGTGCCCGTCGGGCTCACATGCTGGTTCCAGGCGGCTGACGGCTCGACGCCTGTGCCGCCATACGAAGAGGCGCCGGGTCCCTATGACCTGAGTAACGCCTTCGGTTACCACGCCATAACGCTATGGGACATCGACACGGCCAATCTTCTATTGACCATAACCGACTCCGACGACATCGGCATACTCGGCGGGCCGCCCGCCGGAGTGGGGCCGAGGACTGTTCCCTACAATTATAACGGGATTAAGTGGGTGATTACGCCGCTCTATCCGGGCATAAACGCGGAGATCAACTACGCCGTTGCCATCGCAGGCGGCGGGCCGTCGGCCACAGAGGCCTCCACATGGGGACGGATAAAGGGGATGTACAGGTAGCGGGTATTCGCTAGGGTCAGGGCCGTAACCTGATACTGGACCTGCGTTTCGGACCACGGGAGCAATGCACCTGCCGGTGTTTGCACGTCTGCGTGGACGGCATGACGACTCAGCGAAAGGCCCGGTTTAATGAAGGCGGTTCTTGCCGTTCTCGCGGTTCTCGTGACTGTCCACATACTGATGCTATCGACGATACGCATCTATCCCATGAACGACCTGCCCTGCCACCTTGCCGTCTCCACGATTCATAGGCACTATGGAGGTCCCTCGAATCATTTCGCGGAGTATTACGATATCGACCTCTTCCCCGGCCCCAATTGCCTGCACCCGCTGTTCTGCGGTCTCAGGATTTTCCCGGACGTAGAGGCCGGAAACAGAGTCTATCTTGCCCTGTACCTGGCGCTCCTGCCCCTTTCACTTCTGCTCATAGCCAGGAGAGTCGGGCGTAACGCCTGGCTCGCGCTTCTGGCCCTGCTCCTTCTCTACAACATGAGCTTCCGCTGGGGCTTTGCCGGATATACCATGGCGATTCCGCTTACCATGCTTACGCTGTACATCTATCTAGTTTCGCTCGAGAGCCGCCGTGCGCGCGACAAGGCCATTGTGGCCGTTGCGCTTTCCGGGCTCTTCTTCACACACGCCATGGCCGGCTTGTATTGCGCTCTGCTGATTGTCATGTCAGTCGTTATTCACAACAGGCGCTCGTTCCGGGCCGGCCTTCGCGAAATGCTGCCGGTCGTGCCGTTCGCCGCCCTCGTTTTATGGTGGGCTATCAGCTCTCCCGCCGGCCGCGGCAATATACTGGGTGAAGTTCTTGAATACTACCGCAGCGAGTATCTGCGGTCGTTGGCAGGGAGATCAGGGATTCTCTTTAATGACCACAGGCACCTTTTCGCCGGCCAGCTGGGGAGGACCGTCGGCACGCTGTTTTCATTATGCATAGTCGGGCCGCTGGTCGCGGGGCTTCTCGTCAGGGCAAAATCGTTCAGGGAGTCTTTGCGGAGGCCAGAGGTCAAGAGCATGTTTTTCTTTCTTCTCGTTACGCTCGCCTGCTACCTGTTGCTGCCGGCGAGAGCGGGGGGCGTATATTTCATTAACCGGCGTTTGTCGGTCTTCGTGCTGATTTGGTCGGTTGTTCTGCTCGCCTCCATATTCCCGAGGTCTTTGTCCCGGCCCTGGGTGGCGGCTCTGTGCGTCCTGTGTGTCGCCCATGCGGCGCTCTGGGGGAGCTATTTCCAAGCTTTCGAGCGAGAGAATGAGCTATTTGTGCGTGAGTTCCTGCCGCGGGAATCGAGCGGCAAGACGCTTATCAGTCTCGTTCACGATCGCAACTTCCGCGGAGCGCCTGTGTACAGCAACTTCGGTGACTACCACATCGTATGGAATCTGGGTATTACCAAGGGCCTGTTTGCGCAGTACAAGTTCTTCGGCGTGTCGCCCCGCAAGCCCGAAGAGTGGCCCCGGCCCAAATGGAGGGGCAAACCCAACACCCGCGAACGGCTGGGACCGTATTCGACAAGCGACTTCATTCTGACACACGGCGTGTCCGGCCCCTGGGCCAGCGTCTATCTGAGGGGCTTCAGGCAGAAGCCCAGTGCCGGGAAGTGGGTTCTGTACGAAAAGGACAGCGACACTGGACCCGGGCCTACTTCTCCCCGGACAGAATAGCCACCGTTTCGTCCACCTCTTCCCTGGTGACGGTCTTGCGCAGGTCCTCCATGTTGCGCATGACTTCCTGGAAGCGCATGCCCTCTGCCGCGCTTATCCACTCGAGCTGCAGCCTATCGGCT
>Ga0180437_10001082_pt1 | contig 47969 bp, 35 predicted proteins | sample SS_ome_4_FD_132410 | JGI IMG/M metagenome (GOLD analysis project Ga0180437, IMG submission 132410) | Hypersaline lake sediment archaeal communities from the Salton Sea, California, USA - SS_3_D_1 metaG | ecosystem: Environmental > Aquatic > Non-marine Saline and Alkaline > Hypersaline >... | reverse complement strand
CGGCTGGACGGACTTGATCACCTCGGGGAGCTGTTCCATCACCTCGGGCATGCCGGTCTCCAGAAGCCCCCGCACCTGGCCGAGCATCGGGCCGCAGAGCAGCCCGCCGAGCACGCCGGTCAGCCCGCCGACGGTCGACAGCGCCACGGTCTCGACGAGGAACTGGCGCACGATGTCGTGCCGTTTGGCGCCCAAGGCGCGGCGGATGCCGATCTCGCGGGTCCGCTCGGTCACGGTGGCCAACATGATGTTCATGATCCCGATGCCGCCGACCAGAAGCGAAATTGCGGCGATTAAGCCCATGAAGATGATGAACATCAGCCGGGTGGTTTTGGCCTGCTCGAGGAGCTCCAGCGGCACGGTCACGCCGTAGTCCTTGTCGCGGTGGTAAAGCGCCAAGGTGGCCTTGACTAGCTCGGCCGTCTCCAGCACGTTTTCGACCTCGTCGACGCGCAGGGTGATCTGGCTCAGCTCGACCACCTCGCCCTCGAACGACCCGGGGCGCCGCGTGATGACCATATCGCCGATGCGGCTCCAGAGCGTGGTGATGGGGATGTAGACGTCGCGGCTGAAGTCCTGGGCGCTGAGCGAGCCGCCGATCCCCGCGCTGGGCATGCGCCGTTTCATCACGCCCACCACCACGTAGAAAGACTCGTAGGCTTGCTCCCTGATGTGGACCGAACGACCCAGGGGGTTCTCGAAGGGGAAGAGCGTGCTCGCCGCTTCAGAGGAAAGGACGCAGTGATTGGCCCGGTCGCGGAGCTCGGTGTCGGTGAGGAAGTGCCCCCGGTCGACTTCGAGCCGGTTCACGTCGGCGTAGCGCGGGGTGCAGCCCACCAGGCGCCCGTCGAGCCGGCGGCGGTGGTAGCTGAACTGGGTGCGCTGGATTTCGCGGATCGGCACGGCGCGCTCGACGGTGGGAATCGTCTCCGTCAGCCGTGCGAAATCGGCCCGCGTCACACCGTAGGGCACCAGCCCGCGAACCCCCTCGGTCTCATCGCTGGGCAGCTTGATTGACCGGATGATGACGTTTCGGGCCCCCAGGCTGGCGATCTGCTCCTGGGCCTTCTGGCTGATCCCCTCACCGATGGCCAAGAGCCAGATCACGCTGGCCGTGCCGATGAAGATCCCCAGCACCGTTAACAGCGATCGCAACGGGTGCAAGAGCAGGCTCTTGATACCCAGGCGCCAGGTGCGTAGCCAGAGGAAGCCCATGGGGGAGGGATTAGGGGTTGGGGGTTGGCGGAGTCCCGGAGGGACGGCCGTTAATAGCCGGGGCGTAAGCCCCCGGATGAGGACGCCGATCCAAAGCTACTTCTCTGTTACGCTTCACAACGTGTGTTGCCGATTATGCCTCATCCCAGGGTCCACGCCCTGGGCTGTTGACTCGCGCCCCTCCGGGGCGGTTCTCCGGCGGGCCGTCGTCCGCGGGCACCTTGCCCAGCCGCTCGTCCGACTGGACCAGCCCGTCCATCAGACGCACGATCCGCTTGGTGCGGCGCCCGACTTCGGGCTCGTGGGTGACCATGATGATGGTTCGGCCGTTGCGGTTGAGGTTCTGGATCAGCTCGAGGATCTCGTGCGTGGTGGCCGAGTCGAGGTTGCCGGTCGGCTCGTCGGCGAGGATGAAATAGGGGTCGTTGGCCAGGCTGCGGGCGATGGCCACGCGCTGCTGCTGGCCGCCGGAGAGCTGCGCCGGCCGGTGATCGAGCCGATCGCCCAGGCCGACCATATCGGCCAGCTCGCGGCATCGGGCGCGGTCCTCGGCGGCCATGCGGCCCTGGTAGTAGAGGGGGACCTCGATATTCTCGATCACCGTGAGCTGCGCGATCAGGTTGTACGACTGGAACACGAACCCGATGCGCGCGGCACGGAGTTCGGAGAGCCGATCGTCATCGGCCCGGGTGACGTCTTCGCCGCCCAGCAGGATGGTGCCGGCGCTAGGGCGGTCGAGACAGCCGAGCAGGTTCAAGAGCGTGCTCTTGCCGGAGCCCGAGGGACCCATCACGGCCACGTAATCGCCTGGGGGGACCTCGAGGCTCACGCCCCGCAAGGCCCGCACCGTGCCGCCGTCCATGACGTAGTGCTTCGAGACGTCCCGGACGCTCACCGCGGCGGTCATCGGGAGGGCCCTCCCCCACCGCCGGGGCTGGCGCCGGGTCCGCCGGCGCCCGGCCGTTGCCCGCCGAAACGCTCCATCATCCGCTTCATGCCCGAAGTGAGCTCGCTGCGGCTGACCTTCCCGTCGCCGTCGGCGTCGGCGGCCTGCATCTGCGAGCGGCGGTCCTCGGGAATGCTCTGGATTTCCTCGGCGCTGATCACGCCGTCGCCGTCGGTATCCACGCGTTGGAGGATACGGCCCGCGATCTCGGCGGGCGACGGGCGGCCCGCGTCGCTCGGCGAAGCGGCGGCTTCGGGCTGCGGCTTCGTTCCGGCGGCGCCGGGACGTTCCTCGCGGGGCGGTGCCGGACTGCCCGCGTTGCCCCCGCCCTCGGAGAGCTTGGGCAGGTCCAGCTCGTCGCGCACGGCGGCCACGTTGGCGACGATTGGCTGCCCCTCCTGCAACCCGCTGCCGATCACCACGAACTTGTCGTTGTTCGCGCCGAGCTCGACCTCTTGGGTGCGAAAGCCCCCGCTCTCGGGTATCGCGCAGAAGTACTTCCCGCCGTGCTCGAGGACCGTCTGCACGGGCACTTGCAGCACGTCGCTTAGGCGCTCCACCTCGATCTTCACTTCGGCGGTCATTCCCGGGCGAAGCCCCTTCGGCGGATCGTGGATCTTGATGATCGCCTCGTACTCCTTCACGTTGGGGCTCATCCAAGAGGTGGGCGCGGCGAACTCGTCGATTTCCTCGACCGTCCCTTCCAGCTCCATGTCCGCAAAGGCGTCCAAGCGGATCCTGACGCTCATCCCCTCTTCGAGCAGGGAGACCTTGCCCTCGTTGATGCGTGCCTTGACCTGCATCTTGCCGAAGTCGGGCAGCCGGATGATCACCTGGCGCTCGCGGACCTCAGTCCCCTCTTCAATAAGCACCTCAGTGCGCCCCCGGCCCCCCTGCACGTTGCCGTAGACCACCTGCCCCGCTTGCGGCGCGTAAATCACGCACTTCTCGATCTGCTCCTCGATGTCCTCCAGCTCCTCCACGTCCAGCTTGTGCGACTCTTCGGCCGCGCCCAGCTTGGCCTCTGCCGTGGCGATGTCGGCGTCCAGGCTGCCCACCATCTTCGCTTTGGTGAACTCATCCAGCACCGTGAGCTCGGTTCGGGCCATGTCCCGCTCGATGCGGGCCTTCTCCACGGCGAAACGGTCCCCCTCGAGCTGGACCTCGCTCACGTAGCCCTTGGTCGCCAGGCGCTCGCTGTAGGTCAGGTACTCCTGCGCCCGCCGCAGATCCTCCTCCTTCATCACGATCCGGCTGAGGATCTCCTGCCTCTCCAGCAGGTACTTCCCTTCGAGGTATTCCTTCTTGGCGATCTTGGCGGTGTCCAGCACGTTGCGGGCCTGGATCACCACCGCCTCGCTGTTGCTCACGACGATCTGCTGCTTGGTCCGATCGACTTCCAGGGCCGACGAGTCGAGCACCACGAGCTTGTCGCCCCCCTTGACCTGCGTGCCCTCGGGCACGATCTCCAGGATGATGGTCCCCTTGTTGTAGCCCGACTTCACCTCGCAGCGGACCTCCACGTTCTCGGTGCTCTCCACCTCGCCGTGGTCGGTGATCTCGTGGACGAACTCGCCGCGGGCCACCGCGTGCGTCATCACGTCGGGCACCGACGCCCGGAAGCCGAGCTTCGGCCACGCCGACCACCCCACCGCCCCCACGGCCAGCAGCAGCAACAGCGCAACCGCCAGCCCCACGTAGGAGAAGCCCCGCCGGTGCGAGGAGAGCCGGGATTGCGACCGATCGGCCATGGCGACGGACCCCCACGGTACGAAGATCCGGAAAACGCGCGCCCGCGGAAGGCTCGGGCGGGTCAACAGCACGGGGCGGGCCGGACTCGTGGACCCTTTCATTGTAATCCCCCGCCCGGCCCCTGTCACTACAGAACCCCCCCAATAGACGGGTGCGGAAACGGTTCCCAGAAAGACCGCGCCCGGCTATCGTAGAGAGAGCCCCTCCTATCCAACACCGCAGGGCACCGCTCGGTCTCGCGAAAAAGTGCACGTCGCCAGTCCCGAAATCCACGTCCCTTGTCCGCAAAGGAGCTTGTCATGCCGGTCCAACGACTCAAGGAGTTCCTCGACCGCGAGGAGGTTAAGTACGTCAGCATCAGCCACTCGCCGGCCTACACGGCCCAGGAAATCGCGGCCTCGGCCCACGTGCCGGGCAAGGAGCTGGCCAAGACCGTGATCGTCAAGCTCGACGGGCGCATGGCCATGGCCGTGCTGCCGGCCTCGCTGAAGATCGACTTCGCCAAGCTCAAGCAGGCATCCGGGGCCGCCGAGGTCGAGCTGGCCAGCGAACGGGAGTTCCGCGACATGTTCCCCGGCTGCGAGGTCGGGGCCATGCCCCCGTTCGGCAACCTCTACGACGTGGACGTCTACGTGTCGCCCCAGCTTGCCGAGGACGAGGAAATCGCCTTCAACGCGGGCAGCCACACCGAGCTGGTCAAGCTCGCCTACCGCGACTTCGAGCGCCTAGTGCAGCCCAAGTTGGCCGAAATCGCGTACGGGTGACGAGAAAGGGGTCGGGTCTTGACTTGTGACTTTTCGGGGCTCCCCACTCGTAAACGCCGCTGCAGCCCGAGCGAGAAGTCACAGGTCAAGACCTGCCCCCCCCAGAAGAGGTACACCGAGCCAGCTCTCCGCCTCTCTGGACGCCGGACCCGGCTGGCAATTTCTGCCGCTTTCCGCCACAATACTAGTTGGAGGGCAAGACCGCTCAGCAAGCCAATCGCGAGAAGAGGTGCCGTCATGAAACGAGCCAAGACGCGGCGCGGCTTCACTCTGGTGGAGCTGCTCACCGTGGTAGTGATCATCGGGGTCCTCGTGGCGCTTCTGGTGCCGGCCGTCAATGCGGCCCGGGAAGTCGCCCGGCAGGGCCAGTGCATGAACCGGCTCCACGAGCTGGGGATCGCCGTGCAGGGTTACGTCTCCAGCAAAGAGAACTATCCGGGCTACGTCAGCTCGCGGGGCACCAGTTGGGTCGTCGAACTGCTGCCCTACCTGAGCCGCAACGACATCTGGGTGGGAGACGGGACCACGGGCTGGCGCAACACCAACAGCGGCAACGTGGTTCTCGTCGAGACGCTCGTCTGCCCCGACGACCGCCGAGCCAGCCCGCCGGCCGGCCCGCTCAGCTACGTGGCCAACCCCAACTTGTTCACCGATCATCAGTCGGTGGCCAACCCGGTGCGCGTTTCGCCCTCGGACGTGGGCGCGCCGGTTCGCACCGTGCTGATTGGCGAGCGCTACGGCAGGCCAGAGGACGAATCGCGCAGTTGGAACGGTACGAGCTTGACGAATCTGACGTTTACCGATGACGGCTCGCTTTCCTCGTGGCAGAATGCCACGAACGTGAACCAGTGCCTGCACGCGGGCCACGGCGGAGTCGTGATGGTCGTCTTCTGTGACGGACACGGCGAGAAGCTCCGCACCGACGCGCTCACCGCCGACTACCCGGCGGGGCCGTAGCTCGGTTCCCCCAAGCATGATCCGCGTCCTCCTGATCGTCGGCACGCGCCCCGAAGCGATCAAGCTGGCCCCGGTCGCCGCCGAGTGCCGGCAACGCCCCCACGCGATCCGGACGCGGGTCTGCCTGACCGGGCAGCACGACCGGCTGCTCGCCGAGGCGGTCGATTACTTCTCCCTCGAGCCGGACATACGGCTCGATACCACGCCGCACGAGGTGGCTACCGCATCCCTCTGCGCCCGGCTGATCGAACGGATCGACGAGCTGCTGGCCCGCGACCCGCCCGACCGGGTCGTGGTCCAGGGCGATACCACGTCGGCCACCGCCGCCGCGCTGGCCGCGTTCTACCGCCGCGTGCGCGTGGTACACGTGGAGGCGGGGCTCCGTACCGGCAACTTCGACGCGCCCTGGCCCGAGGAGCTGCACCGCCGGGTGATCGCCCTGGCCGCCGCCCTGCACTGCGCGCCCACGAAGCGGGCGGTGCGCGCGTTGCTCGACGAAGGCGTGCCCGAGAGGAACGTCCACCTCACCGGCAATCCCGTGATCGACGCCCTGCTCGAGACCCTCCGCCGGGAACGGGACCGGGCCGACGCATGGAGGGAAAAATACCCCATGCTCGGCGAGCGGCGCGTCGTGCTGGTGACCGCCCACCGCCGCGAGAGTTTCGGCCGGGGGCTGGAAGACATCTGCCGGGCCGTCGGCACGCTGGCCGAACGCTTCCCCGACTGCCGCTTCGTCTACCCGGTCCACCCCAACCCCGAGGTCCACGGGCCGGTGTACCGGCTCCTGGCCGGGCGGGAAAACGTGTTCCTGGTCCCGCCGGCCGGGTATCCCGAGTTCGTGTGGCTCATGGACCGGGCCGCGCTCGTGCTGACCGATTCGGGCGGCGTGCAGGAAGAGGCCCCGACCCTGCGCACGCCGCTCCTGGTCCTGCGCGAGGTGACCGAGCGGCCCGAGGTCGTCGAGGCCGGCGCAGCGGAGTTGGTCGGCACCTCGCCCGACCGGATCGTGGCCGCCGCCGAGCGCCTCCTCACCGACCCGGCCGCCTACGCCGCCCGGCAGATCGACCAGAACCCCTACGGCGACGGCCGGGCCGCGGGGCGGATCGTGGACTTGCTCGCAGAGGGCGGAAGGGGGTAGCGGGTAGGAGGTAGTGGGTAGCGAGTGGACAGCCCTAATAGCCGCGGGCGGAAGCCCGCGGGGCGCGAACGTTTGTAGTGACCCGATTCAACGGGTCGTTCGAGGGGAACGCAACGCCCTTGCGCCGAGGAGGGACCGCATGAATGCGGTCACTACCAACTGACCCTACTTCGGCAGGAACTCCTGCACCACGGTCATCTCGCGGACCTGCTGGCTGTCGGGCTCGAAGACGCGGATCTTCACCTGGATGCCCCGCAACGGATAGGGATAGGGGGGCATCGTGTCGCGCTCGGTGATGTCGTCGACGCCCCCCGTGCCGTTGTCGTCGAAGCCGTTCGTGGCTGCGTCAACGCCGATGCCCAACTGGGGATTCCCGTCTCGCTCGTAGTGGTCCGACCAGGTGCAATAGACCAGCCCGTTGGCCGATCCGGTCAAGCCCGATCGCGTCTCCGGCGCCTGGCCGAACCGGCCGCCGCCGGTCCCCAGGTCGACGTAGTCGGCGACGTCCGGGTCGTACACCTTCACGTCGAAGCCGATGACGTTGGTCAGAATCACGTCTTCCGAGGTGCGCGTGCCGTTGGGGTACTGGGTCCACGTGCCGGTCTCCCGGTCGACCGGGAGGTTCCAGTTGGCGAAGGGGTTCGGGCCCCAGAAGTCCATCTGGCCGGCGGTGGCGGTTGTGGGGGTGGTGGCCCCGGCCTGCCAGGTCGGGTCGGAGCACTCACCCAACGTCGGCAGTCCGAACAGTCCCCAGGCGCGAGCGTCGAAGGGGAACGCGGTCGGATTGTGGGCGAAACGGTTCTCGCGCTTGGTCAAATCGGCCAACGTGTTGGGGACCACGGTCCCGGTTGTCGCGTTGTAGCGCACCGAGATATCGTTGTTGGCGTAAAAGCCGGCCGGGGCATAGCTCGCAATCGGCGCGGCCGGGGCCACGAGCAGCACCCGGCGGTAGAGGGTCCGCCCCCGCACGAACCAGCAGACCTCCGCCACGTCGGACTGGATCACACCCACGGTCGCGCTCGGACTCGCGCAGCGACCGTGAAACGGCCGGCCCGCGCTGCGCGTGGTGAACATGATCCAGTCGTCGAAGTCGCCCGGCGTGGTGTCCGTGGTGCCGGCGTCGTTGACGGGCACCACCGGCGCGTACGAGAACTCCGTGTTCGGCCCCTCTCTGATCTCCAGGTACCCCTCGTCGAACTCCACGCGCCGCGGTGGACGAGGAACCGCCGTAATGCCGGCTACGTCGAGCTGGAATCGGGTGGCGGTCGCGCGGAGCCGCTCGGTCATCTCCAAGACGGCCCGGGAATCGTTCACCCCCTCGCCGATGTCGGCGAAGATGGTCACCACAGCGTACATCATCATAAGCGTCAGCACCGTGGCCACGAGCATCTCCACCAGCGTGTAGCCCGGGCGACGCGGGGGACTCTCCCGATTTTCGCGCAGCGGGCGACATGGGGGACTGTCCCAATTTTCGCGCAGCGAAAATGGGACTGTCCCCTTCGGCCGACGCGGGGGACTCTCCCAATTTTCGCGCAGCGAAAATGGGACTGTCCCCTTCCCGTAAGTGGCCCGATCGAGCCTCTTCATCACAACCCTCCTCCGGATAGCGCAGCAGGCGCGCAGTCTTGCCCCTCGCGACTGGCCCGCCAGCCATCCTTCCTACTCTATTCGACCCCGAGACGCCCGAGAAGTCAACTGCGGGCTTGAGTACGGCGGCCTTCCAAGGCCGTCGCCGCCCCCCCGACGGCTCGTCGCACTGAGACCCTCGACGGCCTTGGAAGGCCGTCGTACAGGGCGTTTCCGCACTTCGCTGAAGTATCACGGGGGGTCTAATCCACCCCGTAGTGGGTTATTGAACCCGCCTTCGCCGCCCCATTGGGTATCACCATCCGCCTTAGCAGCACCCGCTCGGCCGGCCGCTTCAGGCGCGTGAACCAGGGCTCCTCCTCCGGGTGGATCGGCGTGACGAGGATGGTCCGCAGCCCGGCCAGACGCCCGGCCATCACGTCGGCAAAGAGCTGGTCGCCCACCATGGCGGTTTGCTCGGGCGGGAACCCCATGCGCCGCACCGCCCGCCGGAGCCGGAACGGAAACGGCTTCAGGGCCTTGGCCAAACAGGGCACGCCGAGCCCTTCGGCCAGGCGCCGGATCCGCCGCCCCCCGCCGTTCGAGGCCAGGCAGAAGCCGATCCCCCCCTGCACGAGCCCTGCAACCCAATCGGCCACGTTGGCCGGGATTTCCTCGGAGCGGTAACGCTTCAACGTGCAGTCGACATCGACCAGCAGGGCGCGGAGCCCGAGTTGCCCGAGCCGCTCGGCCGTGAGCAGCTCGACCCGCTCGACGCGATAGTGCGGCGTAGCCCAGCGAAACATCGTGCATCCCTCCGCGGGCCCCGCGGGCTGCCGCCCGCGGCTATCAACCCCTGTCACCACTCCTGACTTCTGACTCGTGGTCCCCTCATCGGGCCGCAAGCGGCCCCGCTACACTCAGTCCCATTTCCAATATCGCACGATACACCACGCCACCTGGAACCCATCTCGGAGGCGGATTTTTTTGCCCTCGTGGAAGCCGCGGCTGGAGTAGTCGATCTCGACCTCGCGCACGCGGTAGCCCCGCCGGGCGACCTTGGCCGTCAGCTCCGGGTCGATGCCGAAGCGGTCCTCGCGCAACGTGGGGGCGATGGCCTCGATCACCTCGCGCCCGAAGACCTTGTAGCAGGTCTCCATGTCGGTCAGCTTCAGGCCCGTGAAGAGGTTCGACAGGCGCGTCAGCGCCCGATTGGCCGTCGAGTGGCCGGGAAACGGTCCCCGGCGCCGGCCGGCCGCCCGGAACCGCGAGCCGTAGACCACGTCGGCCTCGTCCTCGAGGATCGGGCGGATCAGGCGGTGGTACTGGGCCGGGTCGTATTCGAGGTCGGCGTCCTGGATAATCACGATCCGGCCGGTTGCCCGGGCAAAGCCGGTTCGCAAAGCGGCCCCTTTGCCGCGGTTTTCGGGGTGCCGGAGCAGGACCAGATCGGCGTCGGCCTCCATGCCCACAAGGCAGTCGGCGGTTCCGTCGGTGCTGCCGTCGTCGACCACGATGATCTGGGTGGGCAGCCCGACCTGCCGGACACGGCGAATCACCTCGCCGATGGTGCCCCGCTCGTTGAAGGCGGGGATGACGACCGAGAGCGTGGTAGGAGTGGGTATCTTGCCTTGTGAATCTGCGCAATCTGCACAGTTTAAGGACGCATCGTGCCCCCCCCGTTCGGTGGCCGCCGCGCTCGCGGTCCCTGGTGCCCGGCCAGGATTCCCACCCGCCCTGCTCTGTCCTTCTTGCATGGATGTCCGATTGCCCCCTCTGTTGTGGGATCCGTCCCTCCGGACCCTCACAATCTTACATTCCAGCCCAGCTCCCGGCCACCCGCCGCGGCGACTCCCGGGCTTCGGCCGCCTGTGGTAGAGTAGCCCGTAGGGTGGGGCTCCCACCCATGCGGCAAGGCGGCCGTGGCCACCATATCGTGGGTACTCGCACCCATCCTACGGACTACAGACAGGAGAAGACCCATGTCGGTCGATATTGCCGTGGTGCCGGTAGCCGGCCGGGGGACCCGGCTGCTGCCGCTGACGAAGAGCCAGCCCAAGGAGATGCTGCCGGTCGGGCGCAAGCCGGTGGTGCAGTACGTGGTCGAGGAGCTGGCCCGGTGCGGCATCGGCCGGCTGCTGTTCGTCACCGGGCCGGGCAAGACGGCCATCGAGAACCACTTCGACATCGACGCCGAGCTGGTCGACATGCTGCGCGAGACGGGCAAGGAGGAGCTGCTCGCGGAGCTGGCCTTCGAGCGCGAAGACATCGAGTACTTCTACACCCGGCAGCGGCGCCAGCTCGGCTTGGGCCATGCCGTGCTCTGTGCCCGGCCCGTGGTGGGCGATCAGTCGTTCGTGGTGGCCCTGGGCGATTCGATCATCGGGCTGAACGCCCAGTCGGAGGTGGTCGGCACGATGATCGAGCGGTTCGAGACCTCGCGGGCCGCGGCGGTGATCGCCCTGGAGGAGGTCCCGCGCGAGGAGGTGGTCCACTACGGCATCGCCAAGCCGCGGGACGGGGCGGGCGACGTCTTCTCGCTCGACGACCTGATTGAAAAACCCTCAGTCGGCGAGGCCCCGAGCAACCTGGCCGTGGCCGCCCGCTACGTCTTCAGCCCCGCCATCTTCCCGTATTTGGAGAGGACCCCGCGGGGCAAGGGAAACGAGATCCAGCTTACCGACGCGATTCGGATGCTGATCCGCGACGGGCGCGAGGTGCTCGGCGTGCGGCTGCGCCGGGACGAAACCCGCTTCGACATCGGCAACTTCGAGAGCTACTTCACGTCGTTCGTCGAGTTTGCCCTGGCCGACCCCCAGGACGGCCCGGCGCTGCGCCGGTACTTGGAGAAGCTATTGGAGCGGACGAAGTAGTGTCCAGACAACCGCGACGGCTGGTCGCGGCTTTACTTCGTGTCGCGGTCAGCAGACCGTGGCACAACGTAGACCGTGACACAATGTAAGTGCGCACCGCGGGCTTCCGCCCGCGGCTATCAACACTCCCCACTCCCCACTCTCCACTCCGATGCAGCTCATCCGCAAAAAGGCGTTCGCGCGAGCCGGGTTGATGGGCAACCCCTCGGACGGATATCACGGCAAGACGCTCTCGCTGGTCGTGCGCGACTTCTCGGCCGAGGTGACGCTCTACGAGTGGGACCGTGTCGAGGTGGTCTTCAGCCGCAACGACCAGACCCGCTTCGACTCGATCGACGCGCTGGTGCGCGACGTTCGCCTGCACGGCTACTACGGCGGCATCCGGCTCGTGAAGGCCACGATCAAGAAGTTCGTCGAGTTCTGCCGGCGCGAGGGCCACCTGCTGCACGGGCGGAACTTCTCGGCCCGATACGAGAGCGACATTCCCCGCCAGGTCGGGCTGGCCGGCTCCAGCGCGATCATCGTGGCCACGCTCCGATGCCTGATGGAGTTCTACGGCGTCGAGATCCCCTTGCCGGTCCAGCCCTCGCTGGTCCTCTCGGTCGAGACCGACGAGCTGGGCATCGCCGCGGGGTTGCAGGACCGCGTAGTGCAAACCTACGAGGGGCTGGTCTACATGGACTTCGCCCGCGAAGTGGTGCACGAGCGGTGCGGGCTGCAATGCGGGGTGTACGAACCCATGGACCCCGGCCTGCTGCCGCCGCTCTACGTCGCCTACAGCACCGAGCTGAGCGAGCCCACCGAGGTGATCCACAACAACCTGCGGACCCGGTTCCAGCAGGGCGAGAAGGCGGTGGTCGAGGCCATGCAGCGGTTCGGCGAGCTGACGGTCGAGGCCCGCGAAGCGATCCTCGCCCGCGACGAGAAGCGGCTGGGTGAGCTGATCGACGCCAACTTCGACCTGCGCCGCTCGATCTGCCGGTTGCCCGAGGGCCAGATCAAGATGATCGAGACCGCCCGCCGCGCCGGGGCCACGGCCAAGTTCGCCGGCTCGGGCGGGGCCATCATCGGCACCTACGGCGACGAGGCGACGCTCGAGCGCCTGAAAACCGACCTGGGCCAAATCGGCTGCCGGGTGATTAGGCCGAGGATCGTGGAGACCGAGCCTTGAGTCTCCCTGGCCTGTACCGAGGCGGCGACGAACGCTACCGGAGCGGCTGCGGCTGCATCGTCATCGGCGTGCTCGTGGCCCTGGCGGTCGTGGGGGGCCTGATCGCGCTGGGGTTCTACGTCACCGACCTGATGGAGGCCGGCTGGCAGAAGTGACCGTCGCCTATCAAGCCGCGGCGGGAATCCCCTTGGCGACCCGGCGGGCACGCGGTAGATTGAACGGCTGCCCATCCCCCCGATTTCCGTGAAAGGAGGCACGCCATGGCGCCCGACGGACCGCGAACCTCTCGCCGCCGCACTTCCCCGAGCCGGGCCGCGTCTGCCCGCAAATCGGCCGACCGCAAGAAGCCCTCCGCCCGCTCGAAGTCGGGCGCCCGGCCCAAGCGAATCCCCCGCCACCGCAAGCCGGAGGGGATGTCGGTCGAGGAGTGGCAGGTCGCCCTTCGCCGCCAGTTCGGCCGGGAGCAGGACTTCAAGATGAAGAACGTCGGCGGCCAGCCGATCTTCTCCGAGTTCGAGGTGACCAACCCCCAGACCGGGCGCACTTACCGCGTGGCCATCCGCGGGGCGGCGTTGGGCGAAAACTACTGCTCCTGCCCCGACTTCGCGGTGAACACCCTGGGCACCTGCAAGCACGTCGAGTTCGTGCTCGGCAAGTTGGAGCGGAAGCGGGGCGGGAAGCGGGCCCTGGCCCTGGGCTATCAGCCACCCTACAGCGAGGTCTACCTCCAGTACGGGGCCCAGCGCCGCGTGGTCTTTCGTCCCGGGGCCGACTGCCCGGCCAGGATCAAGCGGCTCGCCGGGCGGTACTTCGACGAGAACGGGGTGCTCAAGCCCGACGCCTTCGCCCGGTTCCACACGTTCTTGAAACAGGCGGGCGACGGCAGGGGGAAACGCCACGGCGAGCACGAGCTGCGCTGCTACGACGACACGCTGGCCTTCGTCGCCGAGGTCCGCGACGCCGAGCAGCTTCAAGAGAACGTCGGCCGGCAGTTCCCCAAGGGCGTCGGCAGCGCGGCCTTCAAGAAGCTCGTGAAAGTGGCGCTCTACCGCTACCAGCGCGAGGGGGCGTTGTTCGCCGCCCGGGCAGGCCGGTCGCTCTTGGCCGACGATATGGGCCTGGGCAAAACGGTCCAGGCCATCACGGCCGCCGAGATCCTCGCCCGCACCGCCGGCATCGAGCGGGTGCTGATCGTGGCGCCGACATCGCTTAAGCACCAGTGGTCCACCGAGATCGAGAAGTTCGCCGGGCGCGACGCCGTGGTGATCGAGGGCCTTCGCCCCGCCCGGGCCGAGCTGTACGAAAAGGAGGCGTTCTACAAGATCACCAACTACGACGTGGTCTACCGCGACCTGGAGCTGATCCGCCGCTGGCGGCCCGACCTGGTCATCCTCGACGAGGCCCAGCGGATCAAGAACTGGAAGACCCGAACGGCCCAGAGCGTCAAACAGCTCGATTCGCCCTACGCCCTGGTCCTGACCGGCACGCCGCTGGAGAACCGGCTCGAGGAGCTGCACTCGATCGTCGAGTTCATCGACCGCTTCCGGCTCGGGCCGCTGTTTAGCTTCCTCCACGACCACCAGCACGTCGACGAGACGGGCCGCGTGGTGGGCTACCGGAACCTCTCTCAGATCAGCAAGACGCTCGGGCCGATCCTCCTGCGCCGGACCAAGGCCGAGGTGCTCGACGAACTGCCCGAGCGCATGGAGAAGCAGTTCTTCGTGCCCATGACGCCGCAGCAGATGGACCACCACGAGGAGAACCGGGAGATCGTCGCCCGGATCGTCGCCAAGTGGCGGCGCTACCACTTTTTGAGCGAGGCCGATCAGCTCCGCTTGCAGATCGCGCTGCAAAACATGCGGATGTCGTGCAACAGCACATATCTGTTGGACCAGAAGACCGACTTCGGCCACAAGGCCGACGAGACGGCCGAGCTGCTCGCCGAGGTGCTCGAGCGGCCCGAGTCGAAGGTGGTGCTTTTCAGTCAGTGGTTCCGCACGCACGAGCTGCTGGTCCGGCGATTCGAGCGGCGCAAGTGGGAGCACGTGCTGTTCCACGGCGGCGTGCCGGGCAAGCAGCGCAAAGGGCTCATCCGGCAGTTCCGCGAGGACCCCCGCTGCCGGCTCTTCCTCTCGACCGACGCCGGCGGCGTGGGCCTGAATCTGCAGCACGCCGACACGGTGATCGTCCTGGACCAGCCCTGGAACCCGGCAGTGCTGGAACAGCGGATCGGCCGGGTCCACCGCCTGGGTCAGCACCGGCCGGTGCGCGTGGTCCACTTCATCGCCCAGGGGGGCATCGAGGAGGGGATGCTCGAAACCCTGAGGTTCAAGCGGTCGATGTTCGCCGGGGTGCTCGACGGGGGCAAAGACGAAGTCTTCCTCGGCGGCACGCGCCTGAAGCGGTTCATGGACTCGGTCGACAAAGTGACCGGGTCGATCCCCACGCCGACGCCCGTCGAGCCCGAACCCCTCTCCGCCGCCGAATCGGTCGTCGACGCCGTGGCCGAAGCCGCCGCCGGGGCAGCAGCCGAAGCCGCCGCGGCGCCGGCCGGAGTGTCGATCGCCGACGAGTTCGACCGGCTCGCCGGCCGGCCAGCCGGCACCGCGCCCGCTGCAAGACCCGCCGCGCCCGAGCAGCAGGTCTGGGGCGAGCTGCTCACCGCCGGTGCCGCGTTGCTGGAAAACCTCGGCCGGGCCCTCTCCGGCGCGGGAACCGGCGGCGGCCCGGGCCCCCAAGCCCCTTCCGGCCGAGCCCCCATCGCCCTGCCCGAAAACCTCCTGGCCCGCGACGAGCGGACCGGCCAAAACTACCTCAGACTCCCGCTGCCGGAGCCGGAGGTGATTCAACGGGTGGTGGAGGTGCTGGGGTCGTTGGCGCGGAGGTAGGCCGCGTATAGGAACTCCTGTCGTGACCGAGAGCGCCGAGAAGTGCAAGCCGTTCCCCTGGCGGTGTCCGCATTGTGGCCGGAAGGAGATTCGTCCCCGCGCCACTCGCTACACGCTGGAAGTCAAGCACGACGGGCGGCTTCACGAGGTGACGGTCGAGGACTTCGAGATCCCCACGTGTGACGCTTGCGGCGAGAAGGTCTTCAGCAACCGGGAAGACGAGCGAATCAGCCAGGCGTTGCGAGCCAAGCTGGGGCTTCTCACTCCAAACCAGATCCGCGATAAGCTCCGCGAGCTGGGTCTATCCCAAAAACAGGCCGCCGCGCGGCTGGGTATCGCCGAGGCTACCCTGTCGCGGTGGATGACCGGCTCGATCATCCAGTCCCGCGCGATGGACAACCTCTTGCGGGTCTACTTCGCCTTTCCTGAGGTGCGCCGCGCGCTTTCGGGCGTGGATCAAGACGCCCAACTCGGCCTGCAGCCGGCAAAGTAGCAGGCACACTCCGTGTGCCGCCCGCAGCAGAACGCTGCACCGTTGCCGTGACGTGGAGCGACGGCGCTGTGCAGACAACCGACCCTGTCGCCCCCGGCACGATCGCGGTTGGCGCCGAAGTGACGATCACCTTCGAGCGGCTCCCGCTCGACGAGTGACCAACGCCGGACCGTCCAGCATCCCGGCGCGCTGCATCTCGCGGACCAGGCGCTTGACGACCGGCCCGGCGGCTTGGGCCGCGTCGCCTGCGTGTTCCAGGGCCACGACCACGGCGTAGCGGGGCTCGTCGCCGGGCACGTAGCCGGCGAACCAGGCGTGTGCCGCCCGACTGCCGCCGGTCTCGGCCGTGCCCGTCTTGCCGGCGATCGAAACGTCGGCGGAGAACACCGTGCCGTGGGCCGTGCCCCGGGGATCGGCCACCACGCGCGAAAGCCCCCGGCGGAGCACCTCGAGCGTGTGGGAGTCGAGGCCCGGGATGGGGCGCGGCGGGGGCACGCGGATCGGGTCGTCGGCCAGCTCCGGCGGCGACGCGTCGTCATCCGGAAGCGGCAGGCCCAGCCGGCTGACCACGTGCGGGGTGACCAGCTTCCCGCCGTTGGCCACCGCGGCAATAATACGCGCGACCTGGAGCGGCGTGGCGGTCATCGACCCCTGCCCGACGGCCAGCTCGAACGTGTCGCCCGGGCGCCAGGGGTGGCCTTCCAGTCGCTCGATGTTCTCCGGCGTGGGGAGCGTGCCGGGCGTTTCGGCGGGAAGGTCGACCCCCGTGGGCTGCCCGAAGCCGAACCGGCCAGCCCAATCCACCAGCGGGCCGGGTCCCAGGCGCGAAGCGTGGTGGAAGAAGTAGACGTTGCAGCTTACGGCCAGGGCGTCGCCCAGTGCCACGTCGCCGTGCCCCACGCCGTGGCGCACGTAGATCGCGCACCGCTGCCGGTCAGGGTCGTGCAAATACCCCTGGCAGTGGAAGGGCTCATCAGGCCGGACGGCCCGCGTTTGGAGCAGCGCGGCCGCCGTAACCGTTTTCATCACCGAGCCGGGCGCGACGGCCATCTGGCGACAACGGTCCAAGAGCGGGCGCCCGGGGTCGGTAAGCAGCGCGGCCCGATCGTGCGATGCTCCGAAGAGGAACACGCCGGGGTCGAAGCGCGGGGCCGAGGCGGCCGCCAGCAGGGCCCCGCTGCGCACGTCCATCACCACGATCGCCCCGCCGGCCCGCTGCGGCGCGAGCCCTTGCACCGAGCGGCGGTCCAGGGCGGCGTCGAGCAGCGTCTCGGCGGCCCGTTGCAGGCCCGGGTCGAGCGTGAGCACCAGGTCGCGGCCCACGCCCGGCTCGCGCTCGCGGAAGCTCGACAGGATACGCCCGCTGCGGTCGGTCAGCTCGACGGCCCTGCCGCGGGCGGCCCGCAGCAACGCCTCGTACTGCCGCTCCACTCCCGCCCGGCCGATGAAGTCTTCGGCGTGGTAACCGGGAAAAGGGGACAGGCACCTCTTGCCGGAACGGCCCGGAGGGTGCTTCGCACAAAAGGTGCCTGTCCCCTTTTCCCGGGCCGTGATGTGACCCAAATGCCCCAGCACCTGGGCGGCTAGGCTGCCGTAGGGGTAAACACGCCGGGTCCGCTCGACGATCTTCACGCCTGCAAATCGCTCGGGGTGGCCCTCGATCTCGGCGACCACCCGGAGCGGCACGTCCTCGGCCAGCACGTGGTAGTCGAGTTCCTCGGCCACCGTGATCGGCTCGGAGGGCAGCCCGGCGGGCGAATCGTCCAGGGCCTCGCGAAGCCATCGCCCGAGTCGCCCGATCCATGTCTTGGCCGGCGGGTCGACGGACGGTGCCGACGCGGCCGGGTCGCGGCGACGCCGGTTCACGCTCGCGGCAACCCGCTCTACCCGGGTCTGCACCCGCCGCGCCCGGCGCTGCCACTCCTCGGACGGCACGCCGCACAGCTCGGCGAGTCGGCGGGCCAACGCGTCGCGCTCAGCCCGCACGCGGTCCTGCTCGGCGGCCACGCGCTCGGGGTCCTTGCGTTCGGCACGGGAAAGGCGGCGCCGGGCCGTCTCGCGGAGCCAACGCCCGTCGGCCGGCTGCTCGAGGTAGCGATAGTGTACGGCCACGGCCAGCACCTGGCGATCCTGGGCCAGGACCGTGCCGTCGCGGGCGAGGATGCGTCCGCGCACGCCCGGGATGCTCCGCTCGCGGCGAAGCGGCTGCCGGGCCTCGGCGCGGAAGGCGGCCCCTTGGGTGATTTCCAACTGTACCGCCCGGGCAAAGATCACCGCCAGCAGCAACGCGAAGACCCCGCAGCAAATCCGCAGGCGGCGTCGCGGGTCGACCACGGCGGGCGCGGGGCGTCGTTCGGCGTGGAGTCGGTGCCAGTCGGTTGGCATAATGACGAATGACGAATGACAAAGCCGCTTGCGGCTTCGCACCTGATTACAAACTACTATGCACTTACCTGCCGTTGCCGAGCAATCGCGCGCTCGCGGGTCCATCCGAGGACCATCAATACGGGGAGCGCGAATCCCGCGGTGTAGAGCCCCACGCCGGCCGAGCGGACCGCGATGGCCGACCATGCAAGCGGCAGGTCGCCCAGGAGCCGCGCCGTCGCCCCCACGCCCGCGGCCCAACAGGCCACTGCCAGCCCGACTACGGGCACCTGCGCCGTAAAGTGATCGACGCGCACGTGGTGACGCAGCCGCCCCACGGCGTAGCCGACCACGAGCATCCAGGCGGCCCCCACGCCCGGCCGTCCCGGGGCAATGAGGTCCCCGGCCAGGGCGATCGCGCCGGCCACGAGGAACGCCCTCGGGCTGCGAGCCGCGAGCACGTAGACCACGGCCAGCAGCGCGAGCAGGTCGGGCGTGACACTGCCGACGCGCATCACGTCGCCCAGCGAGGTTTCGACCGCCGCGGCCAGGTAGACGATCACGGCCAGCAAGAGGATTCGCATCAAACCGGTCCCGATTCAGGGGCTGTGCGAAGAGTGTTTGTAGTGACCCGATTCATCGGGTCTTCGCTCAGAATCGTGGTCTTTGGGCTCCTAGGGACCGCATGAATGCGGTCACTACGAACTTTTCGGACAACTTCTCAGTTCCGCTCCGCCGTTATGGGGGAAGGGTTCTTCTGCGCCACGCGGTCGGGGTTTACTTCCAGTTGCAGCACGGCCACGCGGTCGATCCGCTCGGGCAACACCGCCGGCTCGACCCAAATCTCCCAGTGCGCCGCGCCGACGGGGCGTTCCAGTCGGGCCACCCGGCCGCAAAGCGGCGGCGCTTCGAGCACTCCCTCGCCACCCGCCGAGTAGACCGGATCGCCCCGGGCCACCGGCTCGGTGACCTCGACCAGTCGGACCCGGGCCAGCGGCTCGCCGGTCCCTTCGAGGACGCCCTGGGGGCCGCCGGGCGTGCCAATTCGCACCAGGTCGCGGTAGCCCGGCTCGGTCATCGCCCGGACCGTGCTGGTGTGCGGGCCCGCCTCGGCGATTTTGCCGACCACGCGGCAGCCGCTTACGACGAGCTGGCCGGGCTGCAGCTCCGCGTCGGACCCCCGATCGACCAACGGCGGCCCGGCAAAGACCAGGGCCCCCGGCTCGACCCCCTCGCCCGTGCCCGCGTCGAGCGACTTGTGACGTGCCAGATACGCCCGGGCCTGGCTGCCGAGCACGTGGGCGGGAAGGCCGCGGGCGCGAAGCAGCGGGGCCTCCGCGTCCTTCTTTTCGGCGGCGGCGAGGAGCCGGGTGTGCAGTGCGTCCCGTTCCGCGGCCAGCTCGGCGTTCTCGCGGCGGAGTTGCTCGATTTCCCCTTCGGCCTCGGCCAGCCGGGCGGCGGTTTGCCAATGGCTACCGATCCAAGCCGTGGCCCGGCCGGCGTGTTCGCGCAGCGAAAGCGCCGCTTGCTGCCCGGGGCGCAAGAGCCACGCCGCCTGAGACTTCGGCGCCGACGTCCAACTCCCCGGCAGAACCGCCAGCGCGCACGCCAGCGCCACGCCGCAAGCCAACAGCGCGGCGGGGGAGGTGATGCGATACCGAGTTGACGCTTCGCGGGAATCGTGCGGCACCGTAGCTTCCAGTCATCTTTCCACCGACGCGGGTTCGGTGGGGTCAAACGTCTTCCTCGCTCGACTCCATGGCCGGGCGCCACTTGTCGAAGTGTTCCAGGCAGATCAGCAGGCCGGCGACCACGGCCTTGTGCGGCTCGGGGGCCACGCGCACGGGCAGGCCGGTCTGCTCGGCCAGGAAGCGGTCGAACCCGCGCAAGAGCGCCCCGCCCCCGCAGAGGACCAGCCCGCCGTCGACCAAGTCGGCGGCCAGCTCGGGGCTCAAATCGTCGAGCGTGTCTTTCACCGCGTCGAGGATGCGTTCGAGCGGGTCGCCCAGGGCCTGGCGGACCTCTTCGCTGGTGACCGTGGCCCGGCGGGGCAGCCCGCTTACGGTGTCCAGCCCGCTAACCTCCTGGGCCGCCTCCTCTTCGAGCGGATAGGCGCTGCCGACGTCGATGCGGAGGCGCTCGGCGGCGGGCAGGCCGATGCGCAGGCTGTAGTGTCGCTTCAGATAGTCGGCCACGGCCCGGTCCATGGCGTCGCCGCCGGTGCGGATCGACGCCTTGGCCACCGTGTCGGCCATGCTCAAGATGGCGACTTCCGTGGTACCGCCGCCGACGTCGACGACCATGCTGGCCAGCGGCTCGGCGATGGGGAGCCCCACGCCCAGTGCGGCGGCGGTCGCCTCGGGCACGAGCCACGTCTGGCGTGCCCCCGCCCGGGCGAAGCTGTTTACCACCGCCCGCTTCTCGACCGGCGTGATACAGCCCGGCACGCCCACCACGGCCCGGGGCCGGCGCCGCCAGCCGGGCGGCTGGGCCTTGCGCAGGAAGTAGCGGAGCATGGCCTCGCAGAGCTCGAAGTCGGCGATCACGCCGTCCTGAAGTGGGCGCACCACCGCGATCGAGTCGGGGGTGCGCCCCTGCATCTGCTTGGCCATGCGCCCCACGGCACAGCCGCCCGAGAGAACCCGCGCGGTCCCCTGCTCGACGGCCACGACCGAGGGCTCGTCGAGCACGGGCCCCTCGCCGGCCAGGCCCACCAAGGTGTTGGCCGTACCCAGATCGACCGCCAGATCGCAGCCGAAAGCGGTCCGTAGACGGGTGAGCATCCTTGCTCGCGGTTCTGTTGGAGGGATTTGGCGTCGTCGACGCGGACTTGATTCCGTCTTGCGCGCGTCATTCTAGCCGCGGGCGGAAGCCCTCGGGGCGTCGCGGCTCCAAGCCGCGCCGGGCAGTTGCTTCTCGGCAAACCCCGACTCCGCCGGGGCCGCCATGCTCGTAATAATCGGGCCGCCCTTGAATTCCCACTGGTACGCCTCCATCTCGAAGTACAAGCAGATGATGCCCAGGATCAGCGCAACCAGCGAGATCAGAAGCAGCACGGTGAACACGTCTGCCCTGGGCTTGCGAAAGGGGCCGCCCGGCTTGCTAGGCGTTGGGCTTGTTGAGCTTGAGAGCTGTGACACGGTCGCCTCGCTGAACGTGGCTCTGTTGCCATTTGGGATCGACTTTGCAGGCGGAGCGGTCGGGCTCGGTCTTGACCACCTCGATCCGACCCACGTAGGTGGGTCCGCTGCCGGTGAGCCGATAGACTTGAAGCACGTGCCCCTTCATCAGCCCGTCGTCGGCGCCGATGGAGATCTCGACCAGATCGGGCCGCGGCACGGCCAAGACCACGCCGTCGACGTCCGGCGGCGTGCCCGAAATGCTGACGTTCGCGTCCAGGCCGAAGTGCCGCAGCACCTCGTTCGCCTTGGCCAGGTCCTCGGCCAGCTCGATCTGGCGGGCTCGGAGCCGCTTCAGCTCGTTGACGGCCTGGTGCAAGGCGTCGGTCAGCCGGACCACCTCTTTGAAGTGGGCGTCGCGGTCCTGGCGCGATTGGTCGACTTGCTTGTTGGCCGTGTCCAGGTCGCCGCGGAGCTTGGCCAGCGTCTCCTGAATGGCCTTCATCGCGGCCACGGCCGTGCGCTCGGACTCGACCAGGTCGTCGTGCTGCTTCTTGAAGTTGGCAAGCTCCTCGGCGAGCCGGGCCTTCTCGTTCTCCAGACGCTTCACGGCGTCGATCCGCGCCGATTCCTGGGCGGCCAGCTCCCGCTCGAGGTTCAGCTTCTGGTCCTCCAGCTCCTCGCGGCGCGTCTTCTGCTGCTCGAGCTGCTCCCGCAGGCCGAGGTTTTCGCCCGGCGAGGGAGTGGGGTTGGTGACCTCCTTCTTCCAATTCTTGTGGGTCGCGTAGACCGACACCGCCATAGCAGCGAAAAACACGCTCATGATCAGGATGAGCACCGTGAAGATCTTACCGACGAGGTTCATTGCAGACCCTCTGCGTTGGCCAAGCGGCGACGGCCTCCCTCACACGTCACCGTGGCGGAAGTTGCAGACCGCCTCCCTTCGGCACTCTGCTCCTTAAGCGACCGGATTTGCCGGCATCCGAGACCCTCAGCGACGAGCCTATGCTGCGAGCAGACATGCCCGGATACCCACTCTTGCAGTATAACTTCGCCCATTTTCCCGTGTCAATCATAATGCCAGTAACCCAGATAGGTTAGGGGATTTGGAGAGCCGCGTCGAGCCGTTTTGCCAAGAGTCGCTCGGGCCGAGGAGCCATGGGATGTAAGTCCTTTGTGGGCAGCAGGTTACGTCCGGGAGTCAATCCTCTACCCCACCCCGTCCGCCCCGGCGCCGCAGTCGACCCCAGAGCCCCACCGCGCCCGCCACCCCGCAGCCCAGCAGGCACAGCCCCGCCGGCCAGTCGCCGTAGGCCAGATAGGGGCTCCGGCGCCGGTCGAGGCGCACCTCGGCCAGGATCGTGCCGGTCGCCCGCCGGGGACCCCGCCGGACGATCCGGCCGTCGCCGTCGATCCAGGCCGAGAAGCCCGTGTTGGCCGCGATCAGCAGGGGCTTGCGGCACTCGACCGCCCGGAACACCCCGCAGATCAGGTGCATGTCCAGCTCGCTGGAGCCCCAGAACCACCCGTCGTTGGTCAGATTCGCCAGCACGTCGGGCTCTTCGCCCCGGGCTCGAAGCCCCAGGACCTGCCGCCGGATGACGTGCGGCAGCACGCTCTCGTAGCAGATATTCGGGGCGATCCGCACTCCCCGCAGCTCGAAGGCCACCGGCCCCTGACCCTCGTTGAGGTTCACCGGGATCGGCGTCAAGGGCTGGATCCACGGCAGCCAGTCGGCAAACGGCACGTACTCGCCGAACAGCACCAGGTGCGTCTTGTCGTAGCGTCCCAGGACCCGGCCGTCGGGCGCCACGAACGCCGCCGAGTTGAACCGCTGCATCCCCTCCGGGCCGAAGTGGTGCGTAGGGATGCCCAGGACCATCGGGACGTCCAAGGCCCGGCCGAGCGCGGCGAGCCACCGCCCGGTGCGTTGCGCCGCCTCGGCCAAGCGCTTCTGGAACTCGGCCGGGTCCTCCTGAAAGTCGTCCGGCACCCGGGCGTCGGGCGTGTACGTGACGAGTATCTCGGGAAACGTCGTCTCCGGCCAGACCAGCAGGTCGAGGTCCGGGTACCGTTTCACCGCGTCTTGGGAGAGCTCGACGTACTGGCGCCAGACCTTTTCGTACACGCCCGGCTGGGGATCGAACGTCGTGTCGATGCTCCCTTGGATCAGGGCCACGCGCAGCCCCGGCTCGGTGTACTCGCCCGAAGTGCGCCAGTAACCGTACGCCAGTGCGGCGGCCATCACCGCCCCGGCCGGCAGAAGCGGCCAGGCCGTCCAGGGCTTTCCGTCCACGGGCGGCATCCGCCCCAGGCAGGCGGCCACCGTCATCACCAAGAAGCCCACGCCGTAGGCCCCCGCCAGATCGCTCATCTGGATAAGCGTGATCCAGTGATACTGGGTATGCCCCAGGCTGGCCATGGTCATGCCCGTGAGCAGGTGGCCCCGGGCAAGCTCCAGGCCCGTCCAGACCACCGGCGCGGCCAGGATGACCGGCACGCGGAGCCTGTGTACGGCCACGCGGCTTAGGCCCACGAAGAGCGGCAGATAGCAGCCGAAGTAGATTGCCACGCCGAGCCACCCCAGCGCGGTGGCCGGGTGGGGCAGCCTGAGCCAGTGCAGCGCGGCCAGCCAGAAGAGGAACCCCACCCCGTAAAGCGCCGAGTACGGTCGCCGCCCGGCCAGCTCCCCCCGCCGCACGAGCACCACCCACGCCACCGGCGCCACGAACGCCAAGGGCCCCAAATCGCACGGCGGCAGCGCCGCCCAGAGTAATACGGCCCCGGCCAGGGCCGGGCCGAACGTGGAGCGGAAGAAGCGGCGCAGCGTGGCGTTCATGCCGAAAGGGTACGGGGAACTGCGGTGTTTGGCCAGAGCGCTTCGCGCAAAGCCTGCCACGCGGGCGGCGCCATGAACGAATCTGCCATTGCCGACGAGTTTGTCTACGGCACCGAGCACTTCTCCCCGTACTCGGGGCATCGACGAATGCAGCCGGAGTACGTGGCGTTCACTTCGAACCCATGGCCAGAAGGACACGTTACGCGGACCGACCGGCCGGCCTGGGGTCCGGGAGCTGTCGGTGCGGGGGTCGATTCGACGGCCGCTCCGGCTTCGGCACGGCACGCCTTGCTGCAATACCCGAGCTTCGTCCACGGCTTTTCTTCAGCGGGCACGAACAAAGCGTCGCAGGCCGCGCACTTCTCCGCGCCTTGGGCCTGCAAATCCGCTTGTCCCCGGCGACGGAGGTACTCGGCCACCCGCTCTCTTACCCGCCAACGGTCCTGGGTCAAGCGCACGGCGACTTCATCGGAGACCGCGCGGGCAACCACCTGATTGGTAAACACGCGCACCGTGCACAAGCCTCGCCATGGAGAAAGGAGGGACGCGAAGAGGCTCGAAGGCGAGAACTCGCGTTCGGTCTCCGTATATTTCACCGCCAGGGTCCAGGATCGCCCGTCGCACCGGCCGCACCGTCCAAACCAACGCCGGATTCTGCCCGGCCTAGCCGTCTTTCCGCACGATTCACACACGAAGCAGATGCTGGTTGGGACTCTTGGCATCTTCCTGCTCACCTCATTGCGATACCTCACGTCGTAACGCTCGGGCGTGGCGCCTCACCCCTGACGGAGCCGCGCCGGTTAATGCTGGGACGCAAAGCGTGGGAAACAGCGAAAGGAATCGCTCGGAACGCGCATCGAATGTCGACTGACGTACGGGCGTCAGGCGTCTCTATCGATGCTCCCAATGCGACGATCTTCAACGCCGTCCCGTTCTGCCGGACGTCGAAACGCATCTCGCACATCGGCACGTTTGAGGTAATACAGCATCGTGACGGTGGCCGCCAGACGAAACGGCATACGCGTCAATTCTTCGAGAGGTTCCTTGTTGGGTGGCGACTGAAAGACACCCGCGAGCGCACCAGCATAGAATAGAATGAGTAGACCGTCGGCAACGACGGCGATGACAAGCAGGATCATCAACACGACCCGAAAAACGTTGACGCGAAACGCAATCCCAAGGGACACGATCGCGCAAACTGGGGCCAAGACCATTGCGAACGTGCGGCCCAGGGGAGTACCGTTGAAGTACAACCAAACCAGGAGCATCGTCGCAAATCCGTAGATTGCGGCGATCACATCGATGCCCCACAATCGTCGTGCGGTTTCATTCATGTCGGTGTTGGGCCCACCGGATCGCTCATGATTGTACGCCGGTTGCCCTTCGTCGCGAATTGACGGAGGCACCGGCGCCGTTCGGCTTGCGCGCCCCCCTGCCCGCTTCACTAGTTTCGCCGCAAGCCGATGGCGTGCGCTGCCTCCGCTACTATCATTGGGCCATCCTGGTCGCCACCATACCGTACATGGCGAGAAAAAGCACGCCCACGCAGCAGATGCCCGCCACGACGACACGGGGCAAGGTGAACCGCCACAAGGGCCACGCAACCAGCCCAATGCCCGAGCTTGCGACGGCGGTCCAGGCGAGGAGTTCGGCAGCTTCACCCCCGGCGATCCTGCCCGCCCCCAAGAGCGAGCACCAGGCGGCCAGCACCGCCGCGTAGGCCCAAACCCGCGGCGTACGTGCGTCCGCTGCGCGGCGAGATTCCCTCGACCGCCGAATACACCGTTGCCAAGCAGGCGGCGATCGTGCCGAAGAGGAACCCACCCATGTAGGGGCCGTCGGATCGCAGCGGGGCGTCGGAGGCCGGGTGCTTGAACGGGAGGAAACGGAGAGCGGGAGAGGAAGCAGTGGGGGGTGGAAAGTCGGGAGTTCCGAGACGGGGCTTGGCCCCGAGTTCTCCCCAGAGTTAGAGGCTGTCCGGAGACTGCTTGTAGTGACCCGATTCATCGGGTCCGGCTGTGGCAAGACGGGCCTTTGGCGGGCCTGGGACCGCATGAATGCGGTCACTACGAACTTCTCGGATAGACTCTCAGTTCTCGGTGGCGGCGGGCTTGCAGTAGGAGAGGGCCAGGAGGCAGTAGCCGGTGACCAGGTTCGGGTCGCCCTCGTACCAGCGGTCGGTCTCGTTGAGCCAGGAGCCGTCCGCGCGCTGGCGTTTGACCAGCGCGGCCACCAGGTCGCTGCGCCAGTTGTGTTTCACGCCCTGGTCGTCGGTTAGCTCGTCGACGCCCGCGGCGGCCAGGGCCTTGGCGAAGGTGTGGTAGTAGTAGTAGAGTCCCTGCTGGCCCATGCCGGGGTTGTCGTCCAGCCCGTAGTGCCTTCGGATCCACTTCATGGCGGCCTTTACGCGCGGGTCGTCGGGGCCCAGGCCGGCGTAGATCATGCTCTTCAGTCCCGCGTAGGTCATCGAGGCGTAGCTCCGCAGGCCGCCGTCGGCGGTCTTGCCGGCTTTACTCTCCCCTTCGCCGGCGCAGGTGTAGTAGGAGCCGCCATCGTTGACCTTGGGGGCGAACTTCGTGGTGTTGTGCTCGGTTTCGAGGTTCTGGCAGCGGGAGACGAAGATCAGGGCCTTCTGGATGGCCGGGTCGTCGGGGCCGTTGCCCGCGGCCCTCAGCGCGTCGATCAGGAAGCTGGTGTTGGAGAGATCGGGCCGCTTGTGGCTGCCGTAGCCGGCGCCGCCGTAGTTGGGGCTGCTGCGGTCCTGGCCCTCGCCCTCGTCCCACTGGATGCCCTTGAGGAACTTCTGGGCCCGGTCGATGGTCTGGTCGTAGCGCCCGTCGGCGTTGGCCGCGGCGAGGCACATCACGGCCAGGCTCGTCTCGTAGTTGCGGTGGAAGCTCCCCTCGCCGTAGATGCCGCCGTCGGACTGGATGAAGCCTTCGAGGTACTTCAGGCTGCGGGCGACCAGGGGGTCGTCGGGGCTGCGACCGTGCCGGAGGATGCCGGTGGTCGCCACGGCGGTCACGCCCGGGCCGAGCTGGCCGGAGTAGGAACCGTCGGGCGCCTGGCCCTTCGAGGCCAGGAAGTGGATCGCCCGCTCGACCGACTGCTGGTATGCCTTGGCGTTGGCGGCCGGTTGGTCGGGCGTCCGGGGCTCGGCGGCGGCCGGACCGGCGAGGAGGAACAGGGCCGAGGCGAACAGGGCGAGCAGAGCGGGGCGGGAGACGGTCATGGGGGCACCTCGGTATTGCGGGGTAGGTGGGCGGTTGTCGAGAGATAGGCCCTATTGTGAATCGCGTTGGGAGGCCGGGACTATTCCCGGCGGCGAGCAGCCTGAAGCCTCTACTCCCGTACCATATATTCTAGCTTGGAGCGGCCCGGGGAACAGGTTGCGCCGGCTGGGTCGCCCAAGCGGGGGGAATTCGCTTGGCGGGGGCCGCGTGTGCGAGGCGAGATCAAGGGACGATCGCCAGAATTTCGTCCTCGTTCATGATCAGCAGCTCCTCGCCATCGACCTCGACTTCCGTGCCGGCATAGCGGCCGAACAGCACGCGGTCGCCCTCGGAGACCTGGTGTTCGAGGCGAGAGCCGTTGGGCATCAGCCGGCCGTCGCCCACCGAGAGGACGCGGCCCTGCTGCGGCCGCTCCTGGGCGGTGTCGGGGAGCACGATCCCGCCGACGGTCGTCTGCTCGCTCTCGAGCCGCTTGACCACGACTTTGTCGCCTAGGGGCACGACTTTCATGGGCTTGAACTCCTTGCGAGAAGCCGGACGGGCCGAGGTGACGGACGACTCAAGGCTCCGGGAGTGATTTTCGCACCGTGGTCCGGGGAGCACAAGGGCCCGGCCCCCCCTGTGGGGCAACGGGGGCTGTGGGCCGGGACTCCCGGCCGTTGGTTGACCGGGCTACTATCATGGATTCGAGACCCCCGTAGTCCCGACGCTCCGCGGCGGGACAGATCCACGTGGGCACGGCCCGGATGCAGGCCGTGCCGCGTTACGCAGTGCCGCGACCCCATGCAGGCTGCACCTTCCCAGATTGAAGCCCGTGGCCTGGCCCGCCGGAATCCCGACGGGGGTGGTTGGCTGCTGGATCACGTCTCGCTGCGGGTCGCGCCGGGGGCACGGATTGCCGTGAGCGGCCCTTCCGGCTCGGGGAAGACCCTACTGTTGCGGGCCCTGGCAATGCTCGACCCGGTCGACGAAGGGGAGTTGCTCTTCGAGGGCCGGCCGGTTCGGCGGGAACGGATCCCGGACTATCGCCGGCGGGTGATCTACCTGCACCAGCGCCCTGCGCTGATCGAAGCCCGGGTCGAGGCGGCGCTGCGCCTTCCGTTCGCGCTGAGGGTCCATCGGGGGCGCTCGTTCGACCGGCGGCGCATCGTGCGGATGCTCGAAGACCTCGGGCGCGAGGAGGGCTTTCTGGGCAAGCCGGTTGATGCTCTCTCGGGCGGAGAGTCGCAGTTAGTGGCGCTTTTGCGCGCGGTGCAGCTCGATCCGAGCGTGCTGCTGCTCGACGAACCCACGGCCGCCCTGGATCCCGAGGCGAGCAGGGCCGTAGAGAGGCTCGCGGACGACTGGTTGGCGGAGCAGCCCGAGACGCGGGCAGTCGTCTGGGTGACGCACGATGCCCGGCAGGCGGAGCGCATGGGGGGCCGGGTGCTGCGGATCGACAAGGGGAAGATCGACGATGCCGGATGACGCCTACATCAACCTGGACTTCCTCAAGCTCGCCGTGGCGGCCTTGCTGATCGTCCTGAGCGCGACGATCTCGCTGTTGCTGCGCCTGGGGTTGGAGCGGCGCCTGCTGCTGGCGGCGGCACGCACCGTGGTCCAGCTCATGCTGCTGGGCCTGGTGCTGAAATGGATCTTCGACCACGACCAGTGGTACTTCGTCCTGGCCTTGGGGGCGGCGATGACCCTGGTGGCCGGATGGGCCGCGGTGCGGCGGGTCGAACGGCGCTACGCCGGGCTGCTGCTGGACAGCGTGCTGGCGATTTGGGTCACCTCCTGGTGCGTTACGGCGGTGGCCCTGTTCGGCGTGGTCCGCGTCGAGCCGTGGTTCCTGCCGCAATACGCGATTCCGCTCTTGGGCATGATCCTGCACAACACGCTCAACGGCATTTCGCTGGGCATGGACCGCTTCGCCGCCGAGCTGGCCGGGAAGCGGGCCGAGGTAGAGACGCTGCTGGCCCTGGGCGCCACCCGGTGGGAGGCCGCCCGCGGCGCGATGCAGGCCGCCGTGCGCACCGGCATGATCCCCACGATCAACACGATGATGGTCATCGGGATCGTGAGCATCCCGGGGATGATGACCGGGCAGCTCCTGGCGGGCGTCGACCCGTTCCAGGCCGGCATGTACCAGATGATGATCATGTTCCTGATCGCGGGCGGGGCCACGCTGGGAACCGTGGGCGTCGCGCTCTTGGGCTATCGCCGGTTGTTCACGGCCGAGCACCAGTTCTGCCCCGGACGGATCCTCCGGCGGGACTAGCACCTCGCCCAGGGCAGCTCTCCCGGCAGAAACGATCCGCGCTTGCCGGCAGCCCGTCTCGTCCACGATCCCCTCTGTAGAGCTATTTACCTATTTACCAAAGGGGGTGACTCAAGGCCGCGATTCTGGATGGATTGGGCGGGATTCTGCGGTTCTTGCCCTGGAACGCGCAGATGCGGGGCATTTTCGACGGAAGTACCCCTTGTGGGAAGTTCAAGCTGCGTCGAGAGTTACGGCGAGCCAACGGCCGCCTAGAGGAGCAAAGCCGAGATTTTGTGAAAATAAGGTCTTTACACAAACTGCGGGGTATGTAGAATAAGAGGTATCTGGGGTATCTAGTAAAAGACACCCGCTCTACAGGGTGGGTGGCCGTACGGACCGTCTACATCGCTGATCGGAATCCTCTGAAGGACGACACCATGGAACGTACAACGGGAAGAAGGCTCATTGGGATTGCGGCCGTGGCCGCCGCGTTTCTGGCCCTCGGCGAGGGGCTCGCCGAGGCCGCGTTTGTGCTGAAGATGACCGACCTTAACTCGGGAGACCAACAGATCGTCATCGACCAGGGCCTGGCGGGCGACACGAGCGACTCGGGGCTCGTCGCCACCTCCCCCGACCTCGGATCGGCCTACCCCGGAGCACTCCTGTACTTCGGGCCCGTCGGCTCCTTCCACGTGGTCATGACCACCGGGGCGGGCAAACCGCTTATCGGCACCCCGGTCAACAAGCGATTGGACATGGTCTCGCTCACGATTTCGGGTGGAGAAGGCGAATTGGAGGTCGAGCTGACCGACACCGATTTCCAGTTCGCGCAAAGCGCCGGGATAATGCACCTGACCAGCAGCATCGGCGGCACCACCGACGGAAGGGTCACGGCCCAGAGCTTCGTCGACCTCTCGAACGTGGAGTTCGGCACCGGGATCACCCCGGGTTTACAGGGACCGTTCGAGGGCGGCTTCAACAACAAGGCGTTCAGCGGGTTCGACATGACCATGTTCGTGCTTGAGCCCCAGCAACTGTTTTCCATCAGCCAACGCGTGACCGTAGAACACTTCGGTGGACACGACGCAACCACTTCCTTCGACATCATGACCGAAGTGCATACACCCGAGCCCTCGACCCTGGCGATATGGGGGCTGGGGATCGTCGGCACCGGTCTCTGCTCGAGGCGGCGCCGAAGGCGCTAAAATAAGTCGGTGCTCCTGAAGTGACGGATCCCATGCCCCGTCGGCGACCGTTCGCCGGCGGGGCTTCGTTTTGGCCGTCTCACCACTTGCCGGCGCGGCGGAGGCTTGTCGAGGAGACGTCCTCGCGGAATCGCTCGGCGGGGATCTCGCGGCAGATGGCCCGCAGTTGTTCCGGCAAATCCAGGTCGCCCAAGCGGATGAAGCCGGTGCCCAGGTTGCGTCCGAAGACCAGGAAGCGGCAGCCGCGCCGGGCGATCTTCTCCACCGCGGCCCGGCAGGCCGCGTCGTCGCCGTAGTAGCGAGGCTCGGCGATGCGCCGCAAGGTATCGGTACCGACGAGGAACGTGCTGCCGGGATACAGGCGGGACTTCTCCACGAACGTGGCCGCCCGACTCAGCCACACCGGCTGGTCCTCGGCGAATTGCCCGAGCCGCCGGTTGATCTCGTAGTAGTCGAGCGGCGGCTTGTCGACGTTTTCGATGGAAATTTCCAGGGCGACGGGCATGCCGAGCATCTCGCGGGCCACTTCGATCATGTGACGATGGCCGAGATGAAGGGGGTTGAACGCCCCGGGAAAGACGGCCGAGGTAGCATCACCCCGGCGAACCACGTCGACGGTGCCCAACAGAAGGTCCTTCCAGGCCGGCTCGGCGACCACGTCGGAGGTTTCGAGCTCCTCGTGCTCCGCGAGGTCCAGCGTCGGCCGGGACTCTGAAAGCCTATCCGAAAAGGGGTCAGCCCCCCTTGGCTCAAGGGGGCTGACCCCTTTTCGGCTAGGGACTAAGCCCACGGCCGCGGCCCCGAGCACCAGGCGGCTGACCAGTTCCTCCTCTTCTTGCCGGCTACGGCGACCTTTCTCCAGGGTGACCGACCAACAGGAAGTGCGGCCGGCGGTTTGCAGGGCCACGTGTGCTCGGTGCTCGCCCCGCTTGGGCCGATCGGTGGCCAGGCTGGCGGTGCAGCCCACGCCCGCCGCAAACTCCGGCTCCTCGCCAAGCTCTCGGGCCCGATGAAAGGCGACCATGGCCATTGCCCGGGCCGTGCGCGCGGCGCAGAATCGGTCGGGCCGCCCCCCCAACCAGCGGGTTATTGCCGTCTCGCAGTATGGAATGACGGCTTCGAGCAGGGTGCGCGAGGCCCCGGGCACTTCGAGCAGCTCGGCCAAGGCTCGGGTGCCGCCCCCCGATAGGGCCGCAACCAGCCGCCCCGGCGAGCCGTGGATCACTTCGACCAGCTTCTGAATGTCGTTGGCCATGCCGACGCAAGTCCCTTCTTCGGAATAGCTTAGCCGATTGGGCGACGGCGTGAAAAGGCGGCTCCTCCGTTTCCGGACACGGAACACGGCGTTTCCTCGTACGACGGCCTTCCAAGGCCGTCGATCTCCCGGCTGCGCGACGGCCTTGGAAGGCCGTCCTACAAAGGCCGTCGTACGACTGGGATCGGGAGAGCGAAAAAAACCGCAAAAAGTGCCCAAGATTCCACACGGCTGCGGCGAATAGCCTTCCGGACACCCGGGCGGCGCTGGGGCCGCCGGGGCGTGGTGAGCCAATTTCCCCATCTCTCAACTCGGTTTTCGGAGGACGTGGTTATGATCAGGCGAGTGATTCTCTATGGTGGCGGGACCCTGTTGCTGCTGGCCCTGGTGTTCGGCACCGGGGCCTGGAGCTACGTGCGGACCTCGGCGGGCTACGTCGCGGACGCCGTACACGACGTGTGGTCCGTCGACTTCCAGTTGCGTCGGGCCCGCGACATGATCGCGGCCCTCGATGAGCCGATCCGCGAGAACCGCACCCGGATCGCCTGGGAGGAGGTCAAGGTCAAGCGGCTCGAGAAGCAGATCGAGGAGACCAAGGCCCGGCTCGAAACGGACAAGTCGCAGATGATGCGGCTGAAGGGCGACCTGGCGAGCGCCCGGGAGGACTACCAGTATGCCGGGCGGACCTACACGGCCGACCAGGTCCGCACCGACCTGGCCAACCGCTTCGAGCGGTACAAGACCGGCGAGGAGACGCTGGCCACGCTGGAGAAGATCCACCATGCCCGGGAAAGGGGCCTCGCGGCCGCCGTCAAGAAGCTGGAGAGCATGGAGGCCACCAAGCGGCAGCTCGAGGTGGAGGTCGAGAACCTCGAGGCGCGGGTCGAAATGCTCGCGGCCGTGAAGGCGGCCGACCGTGACGAGTTCGACGACGGTCAGCTCGGGCGGGTCAAGGAGCTGGTCACCGATCTGGAGACGCGGCTCGACGTGGCCGACCAGATGCTGGCCGCCGAGACCCGTGTCTACGACGAGATCCCGCTCGACGAGGCCGATCCGGCGGACATCGTCGACCAGGTGTCGCAGTACTTCGAGCAGCCCGGGCCCGAGCCCCATGCCGTGGCGATGGACTGAGGAAACGGCGGTGCTGCAAGAGCACACGTAGGGCGGACTTCCAGTCCGTCCTGCAGCAAGGAGACGGACTTCCAGTCCGTCCTACAGGGAAAACGTGCAACTCCGATCCTGGCCGTTGGGTCCGGGTCCCATTACGATGTTCAGATTGGTCGGTACACGATGGGGACGATCCGCGATGCAGTGCCGCGACGGGCAACGAGCCGACAGGTTCATGCTGTGGGTCGACGCCGTCGGCGGCTTTTGGGTGTGCCTGGGCGACGCGGTCACCCTGGGGCAGCCGGTGCCCGGCGCAGACGCCGACGTGCCGATCCTCGGGGACATCTCGAGCCGGCACGCCACGATCCGGCGCGACCGCGAGGGCTACGTGATCGAGGCCATCCGCGACGTGCTGCTCGACGGCCGGCCGGTGCACAAGGCGGCGACGCTTTGCGACGGGAGCCGGGTCCAGCTCGGCGAGCGTGTGCGGCTCCGTTTCCGCCGGCCCCACGCTTTAAGCGCCACGGTCCGGCTGGAGTTCGAGAGCCGCCACCGCACGCAGCCTTCGGCCGACGCGGTGCTGCTGATGGCCGACACCTGCGTGCTGGGGCCCAACCGACACAGCCACGTGGTTTGCCGCGATTGGCGCCAGGAGGTGATCCTGTATCGGCACGACGAGGAGCTTTACTGCCGCGCGGCGGCCGGGTTTCGCGTCGACGGAACCGCGTGCCAGGGCCGCAGCCGGATTACCCGAAGCTCGCGGATTGATGGGGAGGATTTTTCGCTCAGCCTGGAACCGATTGAACGTGGTTAGCGACTGGAGGTTAGGGATTGGGGACTAGGGATTGGGGACTAGGGATTAGAGCCTGGGGATCAGACTGACCTCGTAGCCGCGGGCGGAAGCCCGCGGGGCGTCGCGGCTGTGAGCCCCTCGACAAGCCCCACTAGGGTGGTATAGGGAAGCGATCACGCGAACGTGGTACAATTAGGGGAGCGGTTTCCGGGGACGGGTCCCACCGCCCGGCTTCGGAACCGAACGAAGAACCGATGCGAGAACAGGTGGCTGAAGTGGAACCCGTGGGTCGCGAAACCGTCGACTACTCCGCCGCCCGGCAGGCCGGCTCGACGCCTTCCGACTCGCCGGACCGCCCGGGCGGGAAGTTCCTCTATCCCGGGGGGTCGCGCCCGCTTCAGGGCTACACGATCAAGCGCGGCGTGGGCCACGGCGGCTTCGGCGAGATCTACTACGCCATGAGCGACGCCGGCAAGGAAGTGGCCCTGAAGCTCGTGCGCCGCAATCTCGACGTCGAGCTGCGCGGCATCCGCCACTGCCTGAACCTCAAGCACCCCAACCTGCTGGGCCTCTTCGACATCCGCCAGGACGAGCAGGGCGACACCTGGGTGGTGATGGAGTACGTTTCGGGCGGCTCGCTCGAAGACGCCCTGGCCCCGCACGACAACGGATTGCCCACCGAGGAGGCCCTGGCCTGGTTCCACGGCATCGCCAATGGGATCGGCTATCTGCACGATCGGGGGATCGTCCACCGCGATCTGAAGCCGGGCAACGTGTTCGACGACGAGGGGGTCGTCAAGGTGGGCGACTACGGCCTGGCCAAGTTCATGTCGTGCAGCCGGCGAAGCGGCCAGACCGAGAGCGTGGGCACGGTCCACTACATGGCCCCCGAAGTGGCCAACGGGCGCTACGGCAAGGAGATCGACATCTACGCCCTGGGGATCATGCTCTACGAGATGCTCACCGGGCGCGTGCCCTTCGACGGCGAAAGCGTCGGCGAGGTGCTCATGAAGCACCTCACCGCCCAGCCGGACCTCACCGGAGTGCCCGAGCCTTATCGCAATGCGATCGCCCGGGCCTTGGAAAAGGACCCGGCCCGGCGGTTCTCCTCGGTCGCCGAGATGCAGGCCGCGCTGCCGCAGCCGGCGGCGCCGCAGCCGGGCGTGGGACGGCTCCCCTCGGCCGCCGCGGCCGCGGGGGCAGCAGCCGGCACGGCCGGGGCCTCGCCCTTTGCCGGCGAGCCGGTCGCCGTGGAGGTGGTCCGCGAGGAGGAGCCCGTCCTGGCCGCCGTGCGCGACACCTGGCACAAGCTCTCGACGGCCTGGAGCCAGGCCGACGTCGTGGCCCCGGTGAAGATCGTGCTTCTGGTGATCATCGTCTTGTTGATGATCGCCAGTGCCCAAGTCGTGATACCGCTGACGATCGTCCTGCTGATCGTCTATGGGGTGTATCGCCTAGTCCGGGCGATCGTGATGCCCGCCTCGACGCGCCACGTGCGCCACTACCGGGCGCAAGCCCACCCGGATGCAACGGCTCAGACCGTATCGTCGGCCCCGCCGCCGGGCACGTCGCCCGCCGCGCCGGGCGCGGAGCCGGCCACGGCCGAAACGCAGCCCCGTTACGGCCCGGGCTATCGCCGGCACCGGCCGGCCTACCATCCACGCCAGGAGCAGAACGAGCGGATCGGCGCGGTCCTGGCGGCCCGGCCGCTTAAGGACAAGCTGACCGAGCTCTGCGGGTCGCTGTTGGCCGGTGCGTTGGTCTCGGCGGCGATGTGCGTGGTGGTGCTCCTCTTGGCGGCCTACAACAGCCAGACTCTCGAGGCACAGCAGGTAGTCTGGCTCGTGGTGGTGAGCATCGCCGGCACCTGGACCGTGATGGTGCCCGCCAAGTTCTGGGAGGGGACCCGGGGTGAAACGGCGCTTAGGCGGTTTACGATGCTGGTGCTCGGGCTGGGGCTGGGGCTTCTGGCTTGCGGGGCGGCCACGCTGTTGATAGTGTCGCTGCCCTATGCCGCCGGCTTTCCGCAGTCGACCGATTACCAGCTCCCGCAGAGCTTCTACGCCCCGGACGGGCGCCCGCTGGCCATGGCCCACTTGGCCTGTTTCGGAACCCTGATGGTGCTGCTGCGGTGGTGGCGCCAGGCCGACCCGCTGCGATCCTCGCGCCTGAGCCTGTGGTCGATGTTCTTCACGGTGGTCATGGCGGGCATCGTGGCCGGCCTGTGGAAGTTCCCGCAGCCCTGGCTGCCCATGATCGCCGGGGCCATGTCGGTCTCGGTGCAGCTTTCGAGCCCCTGGATCCCGCAGCGTGAACGCGCCCGGTACCGGCACCGCGACTAGGCTTCACTCCCAACCGTGAGCCCCAACATGAGCTAGGCAGCGATGGACATGAGCTACGCAGCGATGGACATAAGCTACGCAGCACTGATCGTGGTCGGCCTGGTGGCCCTGCTCTTCCTGGGCGGGCTGCTGGTCACGCTGCTGCTGTTGGCCCATCCCAGGAGCCGACCTTACGGGTTGGCCTTGCTGGGGGTCGGCGTGGTCGGCGTGGTGATCGTCGGGGGTCTGGGCTTCCTGCTTTGGAACACCGCTGGCTCGGACCCGGAAAGGCCCCCGCCCGAGGCGCTGACGGCCGGCGACGCGGCGGACGGTCCGGCACCTCGGACGTTCCAGGCCGCCGCCGCGCCATCCGCGCCCCCCCGCCCGCCCGGCCGGGTGATCAAGGCTCTGACCGCCGCACTGGCCCGGGGGATTCAAGAGACCAAAGACGACCGGAAGGAACCCGGCACAACCGCCGCGGCGGGCGAGGCGTCCGGCGTTGCCTCTACGCCGAGCGAGCCGACTGAGCCGCCGTCGGGCTGGATCGACATCCACCCTTCGCGCAAGTGGGTGATCACCGACCAGCGCCTGGTCGGCGACGTTTATCAGATGAGCGCAGTGGTCGGCCCCTGTGCGACTCGGGCCGAGTGCGACGAGCGCCTGCCCGAGCTGCGCAGGGCGGCCCTGGCCGAATACGCCGAGGAGCTGCGTCCCGAGGGCGCCGGTGGCGTCCGCTTTCCCGTCGAGGCGTTTGAAGACCGGGTGGCCTGCAAAGACCCGCGCGAACTGACGAACAACTACGAGAAGGCAGGCCGCATGAAGCAACTCCACGTGCTCCTGGAGTTCGAGCCGGGCCTCGTTCAGGACCTCAAAGACCAATGGATTCAGGGGATGGTCGCCCAACGCCTGTGGTACACCGGCACCGGCCTGGCCGCGGTGCTGGCGCTGTTGGCAGTGGCCTACGGCGGGCTTCTCGCCGATCGGGCGACCGAGGGCCGGCGCCGAGGCCGGCTGGGCTTCGCGGCCGTGATCGCGGGCGCGGTGATCGTGGTCGTCGCGGCCGCGGTGATCGGGGCGGCAGGCTGACTCCGAACGAAAGAGGGACCTGGTTCGTCTTGCCGGCACAGAACAAACCAGGTCCCTTTTTCGTTGTGGCGGTCTGTGATAATCTGGAGCCGACGCGCGGCGGGGTCAGGAGACCCGCGCCGAACAAGATTCTCCAGATTCCACCCGGCGAAACGGCAACCCCGATGTCCCCCCCCAGCCAATCCGAGAGCCTGTTGATCGGCCGGATCCGCGGGGGTGACGAGGGTGCCTGGGGCGAGCTGATCGCCCGCTACGAGGGCCGGCTGCTGGCCTACGTCGAGAGCCGGATCGGCAACCGCACCGCGGCCGAGGACGTCGTGCAGGAGACGTTCATCGGCTTTCTGACCAGCCTGCCCAACTACGACCGGCGGCGGAAGCTGGAGAGCTACCTGTTCTCGATCGCCGCGCACAAGCTGACCGACCACCTGCGCCGCGAGGGGCGGCGCCCCACGCTGCCGCTGGTGCCCAACGGGGCTTCCAGCAGCGGCGGCTGGGAGCCCTCGGCCCCGGCCCGCCGGGCCAGCAGCATCGTGCGCAGCGGCGAGCGGCGGGGCATCGAACGGTCCGCGATCGAGGCCGCGATTAAGGCCGATATCGCCCACTTCCAGAAGCGCGGCCAATGGGAGAAGCTCAAGTGCGTCGAGCTCCTCTTCGTGCGCGGGCGCGCGAACAAGGAGGTCGCCGAGAAGCTGGGCATCTCGGAACAGACCGTGGCCAACTACAAGTTCGAGTTCCTGGCCAAGCTCCGCACGGCCGTGCGCAAGCAGCGCCTGCCCGAGGACGTGTTTCCGGAGTTGTATGAAGGAGAGTAGAGAGTTGAGAGTAGAGAGTTGAGAGTAGACAGGGGTGAGTGCCGGTAGCACCGCAAGGGCCAACTCTCAACTCTGAACTTTCAACTCTCAACATACCATTGCGAGCTCCCGTGCCCCGTGCCATCCGCCAATCCGATCTGGAAGGTTACCTCGACGAGGCCCTGGCCCCCGAGGAGATGGCTCGCGTCGAGCTGGCGCTCCGCCGCGACCGCGAGCTGCTGGGGCAGGTCCGCGCGATCCACGCCCGGCGCAACTCCGGCGTACACACCTTGGGCGAGATCTGGCGCCAGGGCCGCTTAAGCTGCCCGGACCGCGAGCAGCTCGGCAGCTACCTGCTGGGCGTGCTCCCCGACGAGCTGGCCGACTACGTGGCCTTCCACGTCGAGCAGATCGGCTGCCGCTTCTGCCGGGCGAACCTCGCCGACCTCGAGAGCCAACAGGCCGAAGCGGCCGAAGCGGCCGAAGGGCGGCGGCGCAAGTACTTCCAGTCGAGCGCGGGCTACCTGCGGCGGGAAGGATGACGTCCGGCCAACGTCGCAAAGGGCGCAGCGCGGTTCTCTCCGTTCAGCGAGCCAAGCGCGGCCTTTGTGCAGTTGGACCCGATGAATCGGGTCACTACGAACACCTCGGGGACGGTGCCTCACTCCCCCTCGATCTCGATCCGCCCGAAGTCGGAGGTGACGCTGGCCACGCAGTAGCCGAGCCAGGTGATGGTGTCGAGGCGGCGCTCGAGCGGGGATTCGACGGTTTCGCCCTGCATGGTCACCGTGGCGGTTTGCTTTTCGAGGTCGACCAGGACGCGGAACTCGGTCACCTCGTTGGCCTTGACCTCAAGCGGCTTGGAGGCGCCGCGCCCGTCGGCCAACGGGCCTTGGATGATGTAGAGGTGACGGCCGGCGATGCGGAAGCCGCATTTGACCAGCCGGGGCTCCTCGGCGGAGTCGCCGAAGGCGAGGAAGGCGTTGCCCGGCGTGTCGGGGGTGCGGGCACCGGGGGTCGGGCGGACTTTGACGTGGAACTCGGCCCGTTTGCGGAGCGGGGTGTCGAGCTTCTTCAGCGCCAGGCCCACGCCGCCCGGCGAGGTTTGCATCCGGTAGCCGAGGTCGGAGCGGCTGACGCGCATCGCGGTGAGCCGCTGGAAGTCGGGGTGCGACTTGCTGGTGTAGAAGCCGGTGGTTTGGGTGGAGACGGGGCCGGGGGTGACGTCGGGGGCGGGGTCGAGGGGTGGGGGAGTGACTTGGCGGGGGAAGGGGACAGTCCCATTTTCGCTGCGCGAAAATTGGGACAGTCCCCCGCTGCGCGAAAATTGGGACAGTCCCCCCAGGCACAGCACGTGGCCGTCCATCGTCGAGATGAACAGCCGCTCGCCCGCGGCCGCTATTCCGTCGAACGCGGGCGGGGAGGGCAGGCGGTAGGCCGAGCGTTTCGAGCCGTCCTTCTTCGCGACGGCCAGCAGCAGCCCGCCCTTGTGGCCCTCGAAGGCGGCCACGTGCTCGGCCATCTTGGCCTGGACCTGCTCCTCGCCGTAGAGGGCGTAGACCTCGGTCTCGTCGGCCAGCTCGGGCGGGCCGGCCACGAAGAGGGTCTCGCCGGCGGCGACCATCGCGCGGACCATGATGGGCACCGACTCGGACCAATGGTAGGCGAGCCGCGCCGGCACAATCGGGCCGTAGACCGAGGCCCCGCGTTTTCGCGGGCCGCCCTGGGGTTGTAGCTCCGGCTGCTTGTCGCAGGCGAAGAGGTGGTAGGTGTTCGGCGTGCCGGTGAAGCGCATGGGCACGCGCCCGAAGCCGTAGACCGTCGCGTCGTCGACGGCCAGGATGCGCCCGGCCGGTGCCTGGTAGGCGGCCAGGTACCAGCCGCCGGCCCCGCCCACGAACGTGCGCCCGTAGATCCAATACGAGCGGTGCCACCAGGAATCGTCCAGGAAGCCCGTGGGGCAAAACAGGTGGGCGGTCTCGCCCCGCTGCACGGTGGCGTCGCGTGGGGTGATGACCTCGGTGCGGCGCCCTTCGAGGTCGAACGGCTGCGAGCGCATATAGACGTGCGTGCCGTCGCAAGAGAGCACGTCGGGCAGGGCCACCGGGAGGTTGGGCCAGCGGATGGCGCGCTGCAAGGTCTCGTCGGTGCCGGGGTACTTGTCGTCGAGCACGGTCTCGGAGAGCACGCGCCCGGTGGCGGCGTCGAGGCGCAGCAGACGCAGCCCGCCGTCGAGCCACATGCTCCGCCCGGCCACGCAGTAAACCACCTCCTCGCGCACCAGCACGCTGCCGGGCACGGGCCAGACCGACTCGACCTGCTCGTTCGCGGTGAGCCGGAGGTCCTCGGGCGCTGCGCGGAACCGCCAGACCAGCTCGCCGTCGTCGGCCCGCAGGCAGTAGACGAAGCCGTCGGCCGAGCCGAAGAGCACGCGGCCCTGCCACACCGTGGGCGGCGAATCGACGCGGGCCCCGGCCGTGAAGCTCCACAGCGGCTCGCCCGAGTCGGCATCCAACGCGTGCACCGTGTGGCGATCCACCGCCGCCACGAAGACGCGCCCGCCGGCCACCACGGGGCTGGTCAGCCGCCCGCCAAGCTTCGTCTGCCAGCGCGCGGCCAGCTCCGCGGGCACGGCCATCGCCGTCGATCCGCTGCGCGCGGCGTCGCCACGATACGTCGGCCAATCGCCCGCCAAACTGCCCCCTGCCCTCTGACTCCTGACCCCTGTCTCCTGTCCCCCGACCCCTGCATACGCGGGCCCCTTCTCCAGCCGCTCCCTCTCCCCCTCTCCCCCTCTCCCCCTCGCCCCACCTTCCTCACGCGCCGCCGCCAGCGCATTGAGCCCGTTGAGCTTCGCCACCGGATAGCACGCGCACGAGTGCGGCGGGGCGTAGATCAGGCCGTTGCAGGGCATGATGCCGTAGTTGCACGAGCCGCGGACCCAGTGATGGGCCGCCCAGTGCTCGGCGCGGAAGTCGATCAGCTCGATGCCCGTGCGCGAGGCCAGGATGTAGTTGCACGTGGCCTTGGCCCGATAGCAGCGGTGGTGCGGCATGTGGGGCCAGTCGTCGGGCGGGAACTCGACCTTGACCTCGCCGGTCTTGGGGTTGCGCCCCGTACACACCCCAGAGTCGCCGCGGCTGGTCGTCACGCCGCACCAGACCAGCCCGTCGACCACCAGCAGGTCCTCCGCCGAGGCATAGCCCGACTGCGGGTGTGGCGCAGTCCAGAGCAGCTCGCCGGTTTCCGCCCTAAGCGCGGTCATGGTGTCCTTACCGCCTCGAGTGTAGTCCATGTTCTCGCCGCCGGCGAAGAGCACCACGTCGTTGTAGACGACCAGCGTGGGGCCGAAGAGCACGTGCATGGGCTTCCAGCGAGGGATCGGCTTCGAGGTCCACACGTCGCGCCCGGTCCGCGCTTCGAGGCAGCGCACGCTGTCGCCGTCGTGGAAGTAGACGCGCCCGGCGGCCGCGGCCAATGTACACGGGGCCACGCGAGACTCCCTCGTCCACAGAACGCGACCGGTGCCGGCTTCAAACGCCATGATGCGCCGGGGGCGTTCGTCCCAGTTCCAGTCACGGCCCGCGGAGCGCAGGACGTCGACCGACTCGCGCGGCAGGGCCTTGTAGGCGTCCAGCTCCGGGTTGACCACCGCGTAGAGCACGCCGTCGTCGAGGATCATCTCCTCGGTTCCGTCGGAGCCCTCGTAGGTCCGCGTCGTGGCTCCCGTGGCCGCGTCGAGCGCGCTAACGGGCGCGCCCACGCCGAGCGTGACGTAGACCGTTTCGCCCAGGGCCACCAGGCGCCGCATGAGCCGGGCCGGGCCCTTCTTGAGCGGCCAGAGGTGGGCGTGCCAGCGCTCGATCGGCCGGCGCCAGAGCACGGTGCCGTTGAAGGCGTCGCGGGCCACCAGCGTCCACTCCGGCGGCATCTCGACCGACCACCGCGGACCCAGGTCCATGATGTAAAACAACCTGCCGCGGGTCGAGACCATCGCGCTTAGGCCCGACATGTGATCGTGGTGGCGGAGCCATCGCGGGCTGCCGATCCACTGGAAGTGCTTCGGGAGCCCGACCTCCGTGTCTTGGGCGACCGCGTTGTTCGTGGCGTCGTGCAGGTAGTGCGTCCACTCGTCGATCTCGTCGGGCCAGGGCTTGCGGGTTTGCGTCCACTCGCCGTTGGCCTTCACGTACGCCACGCCGCGCGGGGCGAGCACGCGCATCACCTCGTCCATGGGCACGTCGCCGAGGTCCTCGGCCACCAGCAGGTTCACCAGGTTGTCGACGTAGGGGAGCCGGCGCCCGTCGAAGGCGGCGAGCGACACGGGCCCGTAAAGCCCCGTCTGCCCGACGTGCTCCCGCGCCTTGGCCACGTTGGCCGTGTCGGCGTCGATGCCGTGGACGAGGTAGCCGTCGCCGGCGTGCAGCGCCGCGGTAAGGCGGCCGTCGCCGCACCCGAGGTGGACGATCAGCCCGCCCTGCACACCGGTGGCGTCGAGGATCTCCTTGGCCGACGGCTCCGCAGCGAAGGCCGACGACGAGCAGACGAGCACGGCCGCGGCGAGCACGATGGTGCGTCGTTTCATTGGATGGTCCCTTTCCCTATGTTGGTCTCCGGAGGACTTCCGACGTCTTCGAGACTTCGGAAGTCTTCTTGCCCGCGGAACTTCCAGAATCACGCAAGTCCCTCTAGCGTCCGCCAAGACACCGCACCTTCCCATCGACCGTGGTCAGATACAGCCGGCCGCCCGCCGCGGCCATGCCGTCCCAGGTCGTCGGCGAATCGAGCGGGCATTCGGCCAGCTTGCTGCCGTCGGCGGCCGAGCAAACCCAGATCGCGCCGCCGCGCCGGCTCTCGTACGCCGCGTGGGGATCGTCGGCCGGTATTTCGACCGGGGCCACGCCCAGCACCAGGCTGTCGCCCGACTTGAGCATGGCCGTGGTCCGCACGGGCAGGTCGTTTCTCCACACGTAAGCGTTCGCTTCGGCGGGGGGGATGCTGCGGAAGTCCGGCTGCGGCGGCTCGTCTTCGGCGAACGGCCGGTTCTCGCGCTCGAACAGCGAGTACTTGCCGTTGGAATCGCCACCGCGGCGAACACCCCACACGGCCTTTTCGTCGAAGACCATCATCACGCCGGTGGGCACGGCGATGGTCGGCATGCGCTTGCCCGGCCGATTGACGATCCAGGAGTAGGCCACGGGCACGCGGCTGAAGTCGCCGGTGCCCAGCACCCAGTGCGTGCGGTGGTTCTCCGAGCCGTCCAACAGGCTGGAGGTGGAGAAGAGGTGGCGCGAGAGGGCGTCCTGCTTCTCGAGCCTCGCGTTGAACTTGGCTTGGTGCACAAACACGTTGCGGCCGTCGCTCACCAGCACGTCGGAGACCGCCCCGCCGGCCATCGAGAAGGAGTCGCTGCGGTCGGAGGCCAGGTAGGTGCGGTAGTCGGTCACGTTCTGGCCGATCGTCGCGTCGTAGTCCGCACGGGCCCGGTCCTTGCCCTCCCGGAACTCGGGATGACGGCTCCGGAAACGGCTCTTGTAGAGGACCTTGCCGGTGGCGGGTTCGAGGCCGAAAAGATCGATCCCCCCGTCGAGCCACGTCGACCGGCCGGCGGAGCAATAGGCGACGCCGTCCAAAACGAGGACGCTTCCGTGTACGGGCCAGACCGATTCCACGCGGTCGCGGGCCACCACCCGGACGTCGGCCGGGGCGGCGAGCAGTCGCCAGACCAGCTCACCGTCGCTTAGGCGCAGGCAGGTAACGCGGCCGTCGGCGCTGCCGAAGAGGACCAACCCCCGGTAGATCGTCGGGGGCGAATCCACCCGGCCGCCGGCAACGTGTTTCCAGAGCACCTTCCCGCTCTTCTCATCGAGCGCGTAGACCGTGTGCTCATCCACGCCCGCCAGCGCCACCTTGCCGGCGCCCACCACCGGCTGGGTGAGCTTGCCACCAATCGGCGTCGTCCACGCCGGCTTCAGCTCGGCCGGCACCACCGTGCTGGCCACGCCGCTGCGCAGCGGATCGTGCCGAAACGTCGGCCAGTCGGAGGAAGTGGGAAGTGGAGAGTGGGAAGTGGGGAGTGCCTGGCCGAACGCCGGTCCTCGCTCCAATCGCTCGCCGATCTCCCCCTCTCCCCCTCGCTCCCTCTCCCCCTCTTCCTCGGCCGCCAGGGCCCAGAACCCCCGCAGCTTCGACTCCATGTAGCACCCGCAGGAGTGGGACGGGGCGTAGATCAGCCCGTTGGCCGGCAGGATGCCGTACTGGCAGACGCCCCGCACCCAGTTGTTGCGCGAATGGTTGTTTCCTACCAGGTCCATCATCTCGATGCCCCGCTTGCCGGTGATGATGTAGCGCTGGGTGGCCTTCTCGCGATAGCAGCGGTGGTGGTGGCCCGCGCTTTGCAGATCGACGGCCACGGCGTTGGTCGCCTTGACCCGGCCGGTGTGCAGGTCGCGGCCTTCGTTGAAGTCGCCGACCGGGGGCGGCGCGACGGAGTCGCTGGGGTGACGGCCCTGCCACACCAGCCCGCCGATCACGAAGACGTCGAGCGGCGCGTGGAACCCGCCGCCGGCCGGACAATCCCAGAGCTTCTTGCCGTCGAGGGCCGAGACGGCCGTCAGGTTGCCCGACAGGTTGCAGAGCACGACGTCCTCGGCCACAACCAGGGTGTGCGTGCCGAAGTTCATGCCCTTCCGGGCCGACTTCTTGCCCACGTCGCCGTAGGTCCAAAGCGCGTCGCCGGACTTCAGATCGAGGCACGCTACCCCCTGCTCCACCTGGACGTACACCCGCTCGCCGTCCGAGGCCAGCGTCTCGGGCATGGGGTTTCCGGCCGGGCTTGACCATCGCCATAGGGTCTTGCCGCTATCGGCATCGAGCGCGACGAGCTTCTTCGCGTTGGGCAGCTTGTAGGCCGCCTTGAGAGCGGCGTCGCCGAACGCCTGCTCGGCCACGGGCGAGCCGCAGAGCACCAGCAGCGTGCCGTCGGTCAACACGATCTCCTCGGCACCCCGGGTGTCCTCGAACGTGTCGAGCGTCTCGCCGGTGATCGTGTCGACGGCCGAAATGGGTGCGTTCAGCCCCAGCGGCACGTAGAGGCGCCCGGCCGAGGCGACCAGCAATCGCGTCACCTGCGGCGGCCCGGAGCGGAAGCGGATCTGGTGCCAGGTCCACGACTCTAGCGGCTTCTTCCAGAGGGTGACCCCGCTGAAGGCGTCGCGGGCCACGATCGACCACTTGCCGGGCACGTTGATGTTGGCCGCCGTGGCCTCGTCCAGGATATAGAAGAGGCGCCCGGCGGCGGTGACCACCGAGCTGATGCTGGCAAGCTTGTGGTGGTTTCTGGCCCACTCGGGATCGGCGAGCCACTGGATATGGCGCGGCGGGCCCACGACCGTGTCTTGTGCCACGGCGTTGTTGTCCGGCCCGTGCAGGTAGTGCGTCCACTGGTCGATGGCATCCGGCCAGGGCTTGACGGTTTTCTTCCAGCCCGCCGCCGACTTCACGTAAGCCACGCCGCCGGGGGCCAGCACGCGCGTCACCTCGTCGATGGTCACCCCGCCGAGGTCTTCCGAGACCACGAGGTTTACCAGCCCGTCGGTGTAGGGCAAGCGGCTGCCGTCGAGTCGATCGATCGAGACCTTGCCGTAGAGTCCCTGCTCGGCGACGTACTGCCGTGCCCGTTCGACGTTTTTCGGATCGGCGTCCAGCCCGTGCATCAGGTAGCCGTCGCCCGCGCCGAGCGCCGCCGGAAGCGTGCCGTCGCCGCAGCCGATGTGGACGACCAGCCCGCCTTCGACTCCCGTGGCATCGAGGATCTGCCGGACAAGCCCGGCGGCCGTGTCGTCCGCTCGTGCGGCGCCAAAGGGCGCCGGAATCGCAAGGAAAAGAAACCCCGCGGTTGTGAGGACTCCCGTTAACCGGAACATGGCTGATCTCCTGGTGTTAAGAAAGACGATTTGCCTGCTAAGGCTTGCCGGAGCACGCCGCAACCTGCGGCGTCGGCACCACACGCTTCCATTATGGCGAACCGCGGCGGGGATGCAACCGCTCGCCGATCGAGAGGTCGCGACGCGGAGTGCGGCGCTTGGGCGCAAAGCAAGCCGGCGCTGGCACCGGATAGGGATCGCGTTCGGAACACGAAAGGTCGAAAGTGCGAAAACGCGAAAGCGGGAAGAAGAAGAGCATTCGGCGCCGACGCGGAACTGCTTCGCCGCATTGCGCGCATGCTGCCGAGCGCGATCCTCTCAGGCCGTCGTCTATTTCGTGCTTTCGCCCTTTCGCGTTTTCGTGTTCGCCTCGCCTGCTGCGCCATCAGGCAGAAGAGGCGACGCCTCCTCGGCGCGAACCGGCGAAGTCCCGAACGCCTCCACGGCGTGGACCGACTGCGAAATGAGGAGCCCCGGCAGGGCCACCAGATTGCCCGGCGGCGAGGCGGTCTTCATCCGCGCGGCGATGCGGCCGTCGGCCAGGTCGATCTCGAGGACCTCCGAGTTGCTGGTGGGCAGGTAGTAGAAGCGCCCGCGAAGCACGCCTCGTCCGCTGGGCCGCGCGCCGTCGGGCAGCGCCACGGAGAGTTCCTGCCACGCCGGCTTGCCGGACGAGAGGTTCCAGGACGAAAGCCCTTCGGCGCCCACGGCCAGCACCGTCGCGTCGTGAATGCAGCCCACGTAGAGCAGGTCCTCGAGCCGACGTTTCCACACCAGCTCGCCGCTTTCGAGCTCAAGGCACAGGAGCTCGTCCGACTCGACCGGTGCCAGCACGACGTGACCAGCGGCCAGCGTGGCGCTGGCGTCGCACGAGCCCTGCGGCCCGACGGCCACGCCGGCCCGCAGCGCAGCCACCCCCAGGCGCTGGATCCGCCGGGTGCGATCGCCGCTTTCGGCGGGCGGGTATTCGTAACCCCAGAGCAACGAGCGCGTGGCCGGCTCGACCGCGACCACGGCCCCGGCCGAGGTGGGGCAGACGAGCACCCCGTCGGCCATCGAGGGCGTGGCCCCGGCCAGGCGCCGCTCGGGGTCGTCCAGCACGTTCTGCTGCGGCACGGCCACCACGCGGGACCAGAGCCACCGGCCCGTGGCCGCTTCCAGCGCGCAGAGGGTGATTTCCCCATCGATTTCGGCGAGCACGTAGAGGGTTTCGTCGTACGGCAGCGGCGGCCCGAGGAAGAACGCCCCGGCCAGCTTCGGCTCGTCCTCGCCGGTGGCCCCGCCCACGGACCAGACCATCTTGCCTTCGTGCTCAAACATCAGGGCGACCAGGCGGTTGTGTGGCTTGGGGGGTTCCGGCGCCCCGCCGCCAAGCCCGCCCATGGCCACCACCATGCCCATGCGGTTTGGCCAGGCCGAGTCCAGCCCGTCGATGAAAAAGACCCGGCGCCCGTCGCTGGCGAGCTGCCCGTAGGGCGCGTCCAGGTAACTTCGCTGCCAGACCCGGGCCTCGCGGTTCGAGCCCAAGACGTGCCGGAAGTGGGGGTTTTGGGGTTGCTGGGGCTCCGGATCGTTGCTCGAAGCAGGCTCCCAAACTCGCCGGCCGCCCTGGAGGTCGAGAGCCACCAGGCTATCTGAGGTCCGGGCCAGCACCAAGCCGCCGACCACCAGCGGATGGGCCGAAGGGAGCAGCGTCCCCTGCGACGGCCGGGCGCGGCTTTCCATCGTGCGGAATGCCTCGCCCAGTCCGGTCCCCTCCATGGTCTCGGCCCGCCACTGGAGTGTGCCGACGGGGCCCTGCCAGCTCGTGGAGGCGTTGCGGGCCGCGTCGCCGCGGAAGACGGGCCAACATGGGGACTGTCCCAATTTTCGCGCAGCGGGGGACTGTCCCAATTTTCGCGCAGCGGGGGACTGTCCCAATTTTCG
>Ga0180437_10001081_pt1 | contig 48052 bp, 33 predicted proteins | sample SS_ome_4_FD_132410 | JGI IMG/M metagenome (GOLD analysis project Ga0180437, IMG submission 132410) | Hypersaline lake sediment archaeal communities from the Salton Sea, California, USA - SS_3_D_1 metaG | ecosystem: Environmental > Aquatic > Non-marine Saline and Alkaline > Hypersaline >... | reverse complement strand
GCCCTTTCAACGGCCCCGCGGTTCTCTTCGGTCGGAATCGAAAGGATGGAAACCGATTTCCTCAGCTGCTTTTCGACAGATTCCCTCCCCCATCGGAACTGGATGCTGGGACAAAAAAGACGATCTTTCAGTCCGTCCAATGCCGGCGTATGCTTCACGACCAGGGGGATCGTCTGCGCCCAGGGGCAGATGAATGAGGCAACGCTCTCCATGGGATCTTCTTCGTTGATCACGTTGGGCAGGAAAATCATGCCCATGTCTTTATCCATCAGGTCTTTCAGATGCCCCAAAGCCATCTGGATGGGAAAACAGGGTTCGGCCACGCAGGCCTCCACACCGGCGTGAATCATTTTCTGGCGGCTTGGGCCCGATAGAAAAACCTCATAACCCAGCGACTCGAAGTAGGTTCGCCAGAACGGGAGACGGTCGAAAAAATACAGTATTCGTGGAACACCGATCTGTCCCCTGCTTTTGTTCCCATTCAGGTGATCCCCAGTATGCACCTCGAAAAGAAGTTCTTCCCGGAAGCGCAGGAGGTCTGTGACCTGGGCTTTCCGATCGGTCTTCGACCGTTGACGATACCGCTCGGAGCATTTATCCCCCCAGTAACTCTTTTCCCCCTCGACCACGAACTCCTGGACGATACACTCGTTTGAACATCCCTGGCACGTGAATTCCCTCTGGTCCCAATGTACACGGTCGAGCTCCCAGCCTCTGAAGGAGGTTTGCCGGTCTTGGGATGAGTTTTTCGCCAATAGGGCAGCACCGATGGCACCCATGATACCGTTGTGGGGAGGCACGATGATCTCTTTATTCAGTATCGTCGAAAAAGCTGCTGCCACACTGTCGTTATACGCGGTTCCCCCTTGAAAAAAGATGACGTCCCCGATCTGTCGCTTCTTGACCACGCGGTTGAGATAATTCTGAACGATGGAGAGCGCCAGTCCGGCCGTTATATCCTCCTTGGGTACACCTTGATGCAGGTACGGCACGAGTTCCTTTTCCATGAATACCGTGCATCGTTCCCCCAGCTTCAAAGGATGCTCGGACCGAAGCGCCAGCTCGGCAAATTCGTCCCGGATCTCGATACCGATCTGTCTCGCCTGCTCCTCCAGGAACGAACCCGTTCCTGCAGCGCACGCCTCGTTCAGGCTGAAATCCACCACCACACCATCGTTGATGGAAATAAACTTGGAATCCTGCCCCCCGACCTCGAAGATGGTATCCACATTTTCTGTCAGGTACTTTTGACTGATATGAACAGCACCCGTCTTGTGAGCCGTAATCTCGTCCTTGATGATATCGGCTCCCACCAGAAGACCGATGAGCTCTCGTCCCGATCCCGTCGTCCCCACGCCCCGTATGCGGACTCGATCTCCGGCCACCGAGGCCATTTCAGTCAATGCATTGCGGACGACCTCCACAGGGCGCCCATCCGTCATCAGGTAAATGCCGTGGATAAGCTCACCCTCAGAGTCCACCAGGGCCAGATTCGTGCTCACCGATCCGACGTCGATGCCCAGATACGCATCCACCGCACTGTCGTCCATCCATCGGTACGCGGACGTACGATCCCTCAGGAGCCGCACTTTATCCATGGATAGAGGAGGCATCGTGGGATACGATTTTTTCTGCTCTCGGCATGAAAAATCGGGAGGAACGGAAGAATCGATAACGCCATGCTTCCACCCGATCAGGGCAGCGCCCACGGCTTCGATCCACGCGCCGTACTGGGGAACGATGAGTTCACCGTCCCCCAGGGCGAACTGTCTGTCCAGGGCACTCACGATACCCCGGTTTGCCGCCACACCCCCGATGAAGGCTACCTTCTCTTGGATGCGCTTACCCTTGGTGATGCTTCCTTTAAAATTGCGGATCACGGCTTCACAGAGCCCTTTCAGCACCTCAGACGGTTGGTATCCACGTTGCTGGGCATGGATCATGTCCGACTTGGCGAAAACCGAGCACCTGCCGGCAATCGATGCCGTCCGGTCAACGCCCTCGACCAACGTTCCGACCTCTTCGATGCGATACTTCAACCGGTCCACTTGCTGATCGAAAAAGGAACCCGTTCCCGCCGCACACTCTCCGTTGGTCTCATAATCCAGGATTTGAATCTCATCATCCTCTTCGTGAGAAAGCAGTACATACTTGGCGCACTCTCCGCCCAAGGCGAACACCGTATGGACATCTGGATAGAGCCTTCCCACGCCCTCGGCAGCGGCACGGTATTCATTCACGTAACGGAATCCCCAGGTTTCAGAACAGCGCTTCCCGCCCGATCCCGTGGCCCAGATACCGGCAATCCTGCCGTCGGAAATCTCTCGAAAAAGCGCTTTCAGGAGTTCAGCCACTTCCTTTAATGGCTGACCCTGGTGCCGTACATACCTGGACAGCACCAGGTGTCCGTCCAACGCTGCATCCGCATGGCCTTCATCCGGCTGGAAGAAAGAACCCATGTTCGTGAGATTCACAATAAAATCAGTATCGGAGTCATTCTGGACGACAACTGCGACCTTCACGCTGACTGAACCCACATCGACACCGATCCAGACATCTTTCGTTTTCATATTGATAAATTTACATAAAATTTTGTAAGATACAAAACGTAAACACGCTGATTCCCGGTGTTTTTTCGTCTCAGGGAGTCTCGACAAACCTCATTCAGAAATAGCCATTACATATTCTTTATGTTTAGATAGAGATCGGAATGATCGGGCTAAAGATGATTGCCCAATTATCAAGACGATCGGCTTGCCGATGTTCGCATGCCACACACAGACCGAGGGCTATGCGCAGTAAGGCGAACATAAGGTGACATATAGAATACGTTTAACCGATGTCTCGGCTGATGGGCGTGCACACATCGGCGATGGCCCGCCAGCTTTGCTTTTCCCAGTGGAATACGAGTGTGACGTAAGAGACCAACGTCATACGTTTTCCATCGGGTATGTCCTGGTGATACGTAAAAATCGCCATGACATATCCAAAATCGTACTCCTGGTATATCTTATCCAGCTCGAACGAAATGTCCCATCCTTCTTCGGAGAACCACTCTCGATGATAGTCGACGTATTCCTCCCGCGTCTCCAGCATCTTGCCCGTCGTGCCGATGAAGTGGAGCGTGTCATTATCTGTGATGGTTTGGATCATTGCGTCCAGATCGCGATTCTGAACGGATTGGATATACGCCTCGTAGGTCTGCATCAGCGGTGCACGCTCCTGCTGATTGCACGCCATTTGAAGCAGGCAGATCAAGAAAAGAACAACCGGAACCATCCAGAATACAGGTTTGTCTCTCATACCATTTCTCCTTTCGTATCGCAGATCATTTCCGTACCGATTCGGGTCATTGTGTTATGGATGACGAATAAAGGACGGTTTCCCATCACTTTTTACTTCATCTGTTTGATGTCTACTTTTTCTTTAAGAAGCGTAATGTTCTCATCTACAGCTATCCTATCTACGCTAAAAGGCAGTGTAAATCGAAACATATTTTCTCCCGGAGAAAGGGTGACCGTCCTTGTTTCCGTTTTCATGAAAGTCATTTCGACGGGAAACTCGGAATACTCGGCTTTTTCAACCAGAATACGCCCTTCCACTGTATGACCGTCACATCGCCATTCAACGGTCAGTCTTGGAAGCTCGCTGGTTTTTAGATACTGCCGGAAGAAAGGTTCCAGGTTCAAATCAGTTTCAGCAAGGAAAACATCCATCAGGTCTTGTGTGGTTGCCCCACTTCCCTCTTTGTGATTGTCGTAGAAAATACGGAGGACGTGGAAGAGTTTTCCCTCCCCGAGCATCTCTCTCAACATCTGAAAAATCATCGCGCCTTTCTCGTAGTAGAGTACGTAGGCGCCTTTTACGTTCCGCAATGTCTCTAAAATCGGTTTAATCCCATCTAATTTCAACACATCCGCGTGGTATTTTTCCAGAATTTTATTGACTTCTTCTCGGCTATAAAAACGTTCTACGGCCAGGAGAGCGGAGAATTCGGCCAGTCCCTCATTCAACCAGTCGTCCGATGTTTCTGTATCCGCCAGCATCCACCAAAAATGTCCGATCTCATGGGCACTGCCGTGGAAATCCTCGATTTGACCCTCTTCCTTACGTAAGAGTGAGAGCACATAGTTTTCCGATCCCACGAACAACGGAGACCGGGAATAGCCCCAACCATCTCTGGGAGAATAGACGGAAACAATCTTATCTTTGTTGTAAGCCTTACCATAGATTTCGGAGTAGAATCCGACGCAGTCGATGATATGAGCGAGCGTTTCTTCCGCTCTCTCATCATCCAACGCTTTGTAATAAATCGATGCCTGGATACCCGCCGTTTTCATCTCCTTTACCTTGAACTGATCCGATGCAATGACCGGGATATCGTTTCCTGTCTGTTTTCTTTGATAATGCCATGTCGTTTTCCCATCATCGATCTCTTGTGAGATGAGATCCCCATCCGTGACACAGGTCTGTCCGGCTGGCAGGGTAACCTCCAGGGTATAGGTAAACGGCACACTCTCCTTAACCAGGGGGTACCACGAACAGTAGATCGCGAGTTCTGTAAGGTGCTCCGAGATCAAGTTCACACCCCATACAACGGATTGGATGTGACCCATATAAGTAAGTTTGATTTCCTGAATATCGCCGGCGGCTAAAGGTCGAGGCAGTGCAATATCAACAGGAATCGAAGTGGGCGAAAACATCAGACTGTCTACGCTGTGATCTCTCATCACAAAATTCAATGGCTGCCCATCGATAAGAATGTTATCGATGGTAAACGTTTCATGCAGAAAAAGCCGCAGGGTGTCTAAGGGGATTTCCCCTGCTTCAACACGGATAGTCGCGTCAACGCGAAGTGACTTCTTAACTGGGAAGATTTCAACATCGATAGTGTAGGCCGTAATCCCATAGCCTTGCGTGTTGTCCGAGTTCGCCCAGAGTACGGGATTGAAGGAATACAGTAGCATCAGTAAAGCGGATATGGTTACGGCGTTTTTCATAATTCTGCCTCCTTAATAAGGTTTATTGTCGTATCGACGAATTTTCTTACATTGCTTTCTCAATCTTCAGCTCACTCTACACCGTCATTTAGGAGGTTCCACATGAGTAAGGAATGGAAAAAATTCTTTGCTTACATATAATTTCAATTCAGTATATCGGATTCCGATCGCACCTATTCAAACTGTGACGACGTTACTCTGACCTCATTTCAATATATATAAAAGCAACTCTAAACATCTCTCCCCTTGTGTCGAAAGCCACCTTCAGACCAACATGTATTTTTATGATGAAGATGGTAAGAACAGGTTTGGTTTTACCCGGACAAGATTATACACATTTCAGGCAAATTATACAAGGCAAAAATGGCAGTAACGATGGAAATTATGAATTCTGTGTGCCGCCCCTGTCAATATTCAATGAAAAAGCCTTAAACTATGTCGAAATTTAGCTTTAAAAATTCGGGCTCTTTTCAATTACTTGTTAGTTATTGTCATAACATAAGTTAAAGCATACAAAATTTGCCTCAACTAGTCAAGGCCCTAAATTTTTTATCTCAGGAGTCTATATTATTTAGACGACGCACAAATACTAATGATGTGTGTTCGATTGCAGGAGAAGGTGAACAAGCTGTCCCCGGCTCTTCACCCCCGCCTTTTGATAAAGACTGTAAATATGATTCTTCACCGTATGTGGTGAAATGAACAATTGATGCTCGATTTCTTTATTGCTTTTTCCCTGCAAGATGAGCTCCGCGATCTCTTTTTCCCGCTTTGAAATCCTGTGTATCTCATAAAATCCATCCAGGATACCTCCGTCCATGATCACTGAGACGGAATTTCGGTGATAGGAAAGAAAAGAATACCGAAGCCATAGGATGAGGAAAAGATTGAACAGGATATGCACAACAATAACGTAAAAATACTGTAAAATGGGATGGAATAGAAATGATAAAATAAGGGAAGTGTAAGCGGCAAGATAAAAAACCGCAAAAGAGCGCACCATTCTTACTTTTGCCGGGTCGGATTCCTGCTGGTTGCCGATAAGCAGATATATGAGGAAAAAATACGCGATAAAGACAACGCCCAGGTATGTGTACTGGTGGAACAACGGCAGCCACGGGAGCAGAAAGGCTTGAGAGCCGAAAAAAGGTCTTACCGAATAACTGATAAGGATAATCACCGTGCTACCAATAAGCCAGTATCTGCTGCGCCGCGGGAGGGTCTTACCAAGAAAATTCAAAACGATGGCAAGCAGAGACAAGGTCATCCCGAGATTGATTAAGAATGCGAAGGGGGCCAACACTTTACTGTAAATCGACGCGTTAAAAATGAAACAGCTCGCCAGGATATTCGCACACGTATATTGTGCCACGAGTCGCATGAGAATCGACAGATTATAAAACAGGATAAATACGGCGATGGGTTTCAAGAACGAATGCGGCGTCGTCCGGCTCAACTGAAAGGCGTAATACACCACCCAGGAGCCAAGCATTAACGTGAAGATGCAGAAAAATATCTCAAGATGAATAAACATAACAGTAGGTCCTCTCAGATAGTCGGACTGATCTAAGATAAGATACGTCGACCACGAAATCAAGTTGCATTTTATACTCTCAAATGTTGCAATATCATTGACTTTTGATTAAAACTCTATAGGGCTATCTCTCTGAAAAAATGAGAACTTTTTCCTATACACAAATGACATCGGTTGGACGTATAATGTATTGTTAGAGTATAGACGTCAACGAATCTGACATTGAGCTCGGAAAAAATCTTGCAGGATAGAAACCAAAACGACGATATTGTTACATACATAGATGCGTTGATGTAGCAATACCTTTCTCTGATGGCCCGGGAGATCGCACCCGGACCATATGATCTTGGGAGCTAACCAAAGGGAACAAAAACAGGAGGACGTCATGAACAACGATCAAAACAAACACAGCCGACGCCATTTCATCACGAAGATCGTACCGGCATGCGCCATGACCTGCATGGGCGGCAAACAGTTGTTTGGGATGCTGCAAAAAAATACGCAAGAAGGAAACAAACACAAATTCGACCTGCCCATGGAAATGACATTGACCAACCGGCAGTATGCTATGGCCACTACCAGAGGAAAAATACAGTTAATCAAAACGATGATAAAAGAACTGGGTGAAGAAAAAGCCATCGAAATCATTAAAACGGACACCCGCGAAAGTGCTCTTGCCCTGGGACAAAGGCAAGCAAAAGCTGCGGAGAAGAATGATTTCTACACGTATGTAGACATGTTCAGAGATACAGAACAATTTAAAAACACCTTGACAATGGAAATTATCGAGGACACTGAAAACGCTTTTGAACTTAAAGTCACCGAATGCCTCTTTGCGGATCCTTATATCAAGGCTGGACTGGGCGGAGAAGTCGGTTTTGCGGCACTTTGTTACATGGATTATTTCTGGCCGAAGGGTTTCAACGAAAACATCGAATTGGTTCGTGATAAAACCCTGATGCAGGGTCATGCTTACTGTAATCATCGGTACATTTGGATAGGATGATAAATGATACCACAAAAAATTTTATAAAACCGGAGAGTGTTATGCAAAAAAGAAACTTCTGTTTTCAAATGATGACTGTTTCTTTATTGGTTGTTTTTTTGTTTCCATGCCTATTATTTGCACAGATGCCGAAGATTCGGGAAGCGGCAAGAATCGGGCTGCCGATGCCGGATTTTAAGCTTCCCTCATACCAGGGAGGAGAGGTCTCTATATCGCAGCTTAAAGGGAAGAATATTTTATTGTTATTCCCAAGAGGCCGGTTCAGGGATCAGTGGTGCCGATTTTGTCATTATCAGTATGCCGAGCTTGTTGAATTGGAAGAAAAATTTCATTTTAGAAAAAAATATAATCTTGAAGTGCTCCAGGTTTTACCGTATACAAGAGAGGAGATTGAAAGCTGGGTGAAGGATTTCAAAAGAAATCTGGGCGAGATTGAAGCGTGGAAGAATCCTCCGAATCCCGAAAATTTGAATCAGGGAATGAGAGACTGGATGGAGACTGCGAGGCAGACGTGGCCTAAAAAATTCGATTACAGTGACGTTAAAGCCCCGCTACCTTTTCCGATTCTTATCGATGCGGACAGAAAAGTGTCCATCGGCCTTGAGTTGTTCAGGACGGAGTGGAACCTGAACAGGGCTGAACAGAATGTACCGACCGTTTTTATTATTGACGGAGACGGGATTCTTAAGTTCAAATATATAAGTCAATCGACGATGGACAGGCCGCCTATGGATTATCTATTTCAATTTATCGAACGAATGATCATAAACGAATAATAGAATAACAAAAAAAAGAAGAGTGAACGATGAAGAATCTCAACCACACACAGACGGGCCGGCGGGAATTTCTTATCAAAACCGTTCCCGCATGTGCACTGACATGTGCATTCGGAAAAGACATTTTTGGGATGATTCCGGGAATCATGCAACAAGAAACGCACATGTTCGATCAGGAGTTCACGAGAAAATTAACTTATAGACAATATCTTCAAAGCATACATAGATTTTTTATCGAATTTGCACAAGCAGCCCAGCAAAAATTTGGAAAAGAAGAAACGATCGCGTTGATAAAGAAAATGGCAACCGAATCTAATCTTGAAAGAGGAGAGAAACAGGCCCAGAATTCAAAGGATCGTAGTCTGAAGTCATACACCCGGATGTTTGCTGATACAAAAAGTTGGGAACCCATGATAAAGATGGAAGTTGTAGAAGATACTGAGACTGCTTTTGAATTAAAGGTAACCGAATGTATTCAAGCAGCAGTTTTCCGTGATGCCAATGCGGCTGATATTGGATATGCACGTGTCTGCTGGGGAGACTATGCCTGGGCGGAGGGTTTCAATCCAAACATCAAACTCGTCCGCGACAAGACCCTGATGCAGGGGCACGACTACTGTAATCATCGGTATGTTTGGCAGGGATAATGGATGATCCATTAAGAACCATTTCAATAGTAGACATAAAGATTGGAGATAAAGATGGATGGATCTAATTTTATAAAACCAAGCAGAAGAGACTTTTTCACAAAAATAATGCCGGCATGTACTGCTGCCTTTTTAACCGGTGGAAATTTTTTTTCGAAAACATATCCAGTACCACTTCAAGAAGATCTACAATCCAAACACATGTTCGATACGAAAATTGATATAACTAGGCGACAGTTCTACGCATTTACAGGTCGTTCAGACATTGCATTAATAAATACATTTGCTGAAGCATTAGGAAAAGAGAGAGTCATTGAGTTATTGAAAGAGCATACCTATAACAGAGCAAAGAGGAACGGGGAGAGATTTAGAAAAAGATACGGAACAAATGATTTTGAGACGTTCAAAACACGCTTTATCGGACCCAATAGTTATACCGAGACCTTGATAATAGCTGAAATCATTGAAAATTCTAAGAATGTCCTGGAAATTAAAGCGACGGAGTGCGTCATCGCTGAAGAATACTTAAAAGCGAATGCGGGTGACTTTGGATATGCCTATTGCTGTTGGGGCGACCACTGCTGGCAGGATGGGTATAATAAAAAGATAAAACTTTTCAGAAACAAAACCCTGATGCAGGGCTGTGACTGCTGTAACTTCAAGTATGTTTTGGAAGAGTAAAATAAGGATAAATTTATGTGAGAGTAATAGAGCTTTATCATACTTTGATATATAATATCCGATTGGCCTTTTTATTCCCGTGTATGATCGCGAGGAGGACTGCGGCCGACGTTAATCCCTGAACACGGATGACAAGAAGAATAATCCCCTGATATCCATTTTTATATCCTTTCATCCATGAGCGATTTACTGGCCAATTTTCAAAACGTTTGAAATCAGAATAGTCTTATAGGCTCCCCTACTAATATATTCCTTCAATAAAGGTGAAACTTCAGATCCCGCTTGACATTTTTCGTTTTAAAATGTATCTCCTTTCAAGTAATAAAAAAGTACCATCCCTGAACTTCAGACCCGCCCCTGGATGAGTAGCGACAGATAGAGGCTATACGCTCCAGATGATGTTCTCCTTTGTGTTCCGCCGCAGCGGGAAATTTATCGGATAAATGCTGTAGAATTCAGATCACATATTTTAAAGTGTGACAAATTCTCAACCCAAAGGTTTGTGATTTTTATCCCATTTTCATCTCTTTTAAATCATCATGATTTGCAATCCGGAAAATCTATTTCTCGTGTCATATTTTTACCATTAAGCAAACGAAAATTTATTAAAATAGTAATATATTAGAGTAAAACCAAAAGGCTGTAATTCATACTAATAACTAGAACTTATAAGCTTTTAACTCTGTCGGGGCGGAGAGATTTGAACTCTCGACCTCATGTCTACCTGTCATCTGCTTCCAATAGCTTATTTTTTGATTTCTATGAACATAAACCTCTAATAACGATACAAAAATCCTTAAAGCGTGCCCAAATTAGGTAATAGTATCTAAACGTTCAGTTGAAGTTTACGGATTGCCTATGATTATATATTTTGTAAAGTATCAAGGATTTGCGTTTAAATGAGGCTCATATATTAGCTTTACATACTGTAAACTAAATACCACCATAAATATACTAGGACATCTTAAAACGCCTGTCCCATGCTGAATAACCATAGGAATCGTGGTTCTCCGGGCCTTTGATCTACATTCATACCCAGGTCGATACGACCCACGCCGACGGGTGTGTTCAATCGAAGGCCCACACCCGGTGAAAAACGAACCTCCCGAAAACGAAATGCTTCAGGGGCCGACCAGACATTACCCATGTCCAAGAATATGGCACCATCAAGCATTTTATATATTCCTTTTCGGATTTCGATCATATTCCATACCAACTTGAACCGTCCCCCCAAAGGTGTCCGTTCTTCGTCCACAGGACCCAATTTCTGGTACTCGAATCCACGTACTGAATTCGGCCCTCCGGCATAAAACCGTTCCGAGAGGGGTATTTGGGGGAGGCCGCCCTGCGCCTCCATCCAGCCGATCTCAATGCCACTGGCGATTACAGTACTGGAAGATATAGAATAAAAATACTTGCATTTACTGATTAATCGTATAAATCCATGAACTCTATCTGAAAACGAGCCTCCCAGTTCTCCACTCAGTTCTGTATAAACGCCTCGCGTCGCGTTGAACAGGTTATCCCGCGAATCATGGATGATCGCAAGCTCCATACTACGTATATCCGTTTTTACGTCGTCGGGAATTTCATCCACACTGATTTCACTCAGCTTACCCTTCTGAGACCGGAATCGTATCATGATATTCGACCGCTGGAAAAATGACCGTCCCACAGTGAGACGTCCTCCTATCTGGCTAAGATGATATCCCGGTTCTTCTTTGTATTCCATACCCAGTGTCATGTCTGTGCGCCAGGGTGTTCCAAAAGTCCAAGGTTCGGTAAACGAGGCCTCTGCGCTTCTCCGGATGAAACTCATGGTCGTGACAAAGCCCACCTTTCGGGCACTCCCCCTAAAATTTTTATTGAAGACTTCTACTTTTCCTCTCAATCGGTCCACTGTTCCGTACCCGGCAGAAAGATTGAGTTCGATGGAGGGATTCTCCTTGACCTCAATGCGAATGTCTTTCTTTGTTGAATCCCCGTCTTCCGCAGAAACAGGACGGACAAAAACACTTTGAACGAGTCCTGTCATATAAATTCGACGCTGTGTCTCAAAAAGGCGGGAATAATCGAGCACATCTTCCTTTTCAAACTGCAACTCTCGGAGAATGACGTGTGGACGCGTTTTCTCTATTCCGTCGAGGATGATGTTTCCTACTGTAAATTGTTGGCCTTCACGTATCATAAAATCCAGTATGGCCGTATGTGTCTCCGAGTTAATTCGAATCTCTGGATTTATATCGGCTTCTAAATACCCATGATCCGCATAAAATCGAAGCAAATCCAATAATGACTTTTCTACTTTTATTCGATTGAGAGGATCACCCGCTTTTATCTTAATATGTTCGAACAAACGTGTATCATCGAATGCACGATTCCCAAAAACACCTAGACCTTCTATGCGAGTCAATTCACCTTCCTCCAACGCAACGATCAAGCGTACTTCATTGCGACTTGAATCCCCCTCGACTCGGGAATCCACAACACGTGCCTCCAGATAACCATTCTGATGGTAGAACAAAACGATGTTTTTCATGTCCTCTTCGAAGATTTCTTTTCGATAAACCGTCGAATTGAACAATGAAGGAGGCCTGGATACCATTATCTTGCATAAACGCCGATCCGTGTATGCCCGATTGTTTTCAAAGGTCACGGATTTGATTTTCCAACGCTCCAGCTTTTTTATGTTCCCTTGAAGAGGGGCCGTTAGACCCAACGCGAAAAAAACAATACCTATTTTTATGAATTGTGTATTCATTTGATCTTCCAGCGGAATTTCAAATCAAGGCCCGATTGACCCTGCTGATCCGTTTGACCTTCTAATGACAGTATCTTGGAGAGCCTATAATCCAGACGGATGCTCTGTTCGTTGGCGTGACCGACACGCGTCGTATACGAAATCTCCATCCGGTCCGTGATTTTTTTTGAAGCCAGAAGCTGTGGCCCCCATGATTTTCCAAAGCGGAATAGGTTGCCATCAATGGACATCTTCTCCAGGTTGAGTAAATTGCCTAAATGTCCGCCGGCGAACCCGGATACTTGCCAGGTCGACAGATGCCCGACGCGGTCTTCGAGCACATTTCCGAGAGACGATCTTCCCCCATTTTCTTTTGCGAGCATCTGTTCCCGTGTCGCGCCCACGGTCAATAATGTGACGATATCGGGCCTGTCCAGAGGGGGACTGCTGGTTAATTCCGTCACGGCATGATCCAACGAGCCTTGAATATTCAGGGATACGGTATAGGGTTGCCTGGACCATGTCTGATAGCCCTTGATATCAGCCTGAGCGTTAAAGTCCACAACGGGATTAATTCGATGGGGATCGATGAAGTCCAGCACACCCTGTTTGACCTGAAATTTGCGATCCAGATAAAGGACATATCCCTCTTCGACGGACAGTCTTCCAGACAAGTTGGGTTGAGCCAGGGTTCCGATGAGCCCGAGTTCCGAATGAAGACGTATTCGGGCAATGGTGTTATCGATCCAGATTTTATCACTTTCTCGCAAACGCACATCCATTCGCGTTTTACGGAAAAAAGAAGGCGGCATCGACATCGGGCGCTCCACTTTCTGGAAAAAAGGCAATAGGGTCTTGGGTGGGAAATCCTGGAATAGGCGGCTCTCGCCCAAATGAATATCGCCCCCGATGATATAATAATCCCGTTCCTTTTTTAGATCGACTCTGCCCGATCGGATGAGGAGGTTATATTTCTTTAGACGATTTATCTTGACCTTATCGACAGCGAGCCATGCATCCAGATCGGTCATTTCTCCCATGGAGTAATTGATATGCCCTCCTGCCAGAATCCTGCCGCCGTTCATCTTGAAAAATAAAGTATCGAGAGAAATTTGGTCGTTTTTGAATGCCGCTTTAATCAGCCCATCGGACAAAGGTTTATCCAGGACATTCGGATGTAAGGCCACGTTTCTTGCTTCCAGGTGACCCGAAAGGAGCGGGGCTTTCGTTAAACCCGAGATCGTCATCCGACTGCTGAACAGGCCGTCAAACCGACGAACATCGGTAAAAAAATCCTGAAACAGAGAAAGATTCAAGTCATGGATATCGATATGAAAATCTAATGAATCGGCTATCCTTGATCCCCCCAATGTCAATACCTCGACATCTGAAACAGTCAAACGAGTATTCATCAAAAAATTCTGCCAGCCTATGCCAATTGCCCGGCCCTCCAAATGGAAAGGAATATCCCGAATGCTACCTGAAACCGGACCGACTTGGAATACGGAGTCTGCCAATGAAAACGTCGCTTTCATTACTTCAATGGGATAAGCATCGTGTCTAAACTGTATCCGCCCGTCTGTAATATCAAGATACCCTCGAATTTGTGGCCTGCCCCAGCGTCCTTTCCACTCTATCTCATATTCACTCATGCCCGAAACTTCAATGCCCAGCCCCAAAAACGGTGTGAGAAATCGAATATCGATACCATTTCCTTCAGCACGACCCCGAATTTCACTTTCCCTGCTCAGCGTGTATTCATCCGACGGTGTCTTGACGAGATCGAAATCGGCCACTGCCCAGGACTTTCGCCCTTGCATGTAGAATTCCAAGGGTGTTATTAATAATCGGTCATCTTGTAGTTCCAACATCCCCCTTGCCGAGTCTATATAGACTTGACCCATTCCCAACGAATCGGCCCAAAACTCCAAACTGCCACGGGGTCTCTTTTTATCCCCTGTAAAAGTGAACTCGAAATCAAAAGTGCCTTTCCATGGTGACATGTCTCTATAAAATTCAATCATCTTATCCAGTCTTATGCCCATTCCTTTTGCGTGAATACGCCAATTTTCTTCTGATTCTTTATCAAAATACACCGTCATAAGACCAAATCGGGAAGAATCGAACGACTGATCTAAACGACTTTCCATGACCGTTTCTGAACGATTTTTTACTAGTGATTCCCTGGAAACAGAAACGTCGAATCGACCCTCAGCCGATGGTATCCGATAACTGCCTATCGCCTTCACCAGCGTCGAGTCTTTTCGCAAAGTCAGTGCATCCAAATGTAACTGAGCATTGGACAAGGTAAGATGCAGGTCTCCTCCATCCCACTGAAAATCCCCGAACCCTGGTTCATAAAAGTGAACCTCGACCTCACCTTCTGGATTGATAATAGAGCCCGACATCCAGCCTCGATAAACGAATCCGCCACGGTACCCTGGGAATTGAAAAATCGGTCGGAGCGTATCGGCCAATGAGCGCTGACCTGAAAACTGACTGTTCTCGACAAATAACCGTCCATCCTTGTATATGGCCGACACATACAATGAATCCATCGGAAAATGCTGATATCGTATATTTTCGCCCCAAATCTCCATGACGATCTCAGGATCATCGATAATCCCTTTCATCAGGCCCTCCCCCCGGATCGTTCCCGTAATATCCTGTATATTCAGCACATCGGCCAGATACCCTATTCTGGGAATATCGAACCGATAAACACCTCCCTTTCTTCCATTTGTATTTTCCCTCTTCCATTCAAACCGGTTCTCTTCTTGGGCAAGGAAAAAAGAGCCAGATTCGGGCGTGAAGGAAATGATGACGTTTAAATCAGGAAGCATCTTGGTTTGGTATCGAACCTGAGTCAGATACAAATGGGATTCAATCCGTACCTCATCCAGCGATGTGATGGGCCCGGAAGAAACCCATTCACCTTCAATCATGCCCTCGGGATACACCGTATCCTGATGGATCGCCTTCCAGAGGTCTGAGAACTCGATTCCCTCAAGGCTTAGAGACAACCGATGATTCAACAGACTATCCATCTCCACAGATCCATCTCCCGAAATACGACCATTCATCATCGTCATTTCAAATTTTTCCAGGGTAAAATGTGAATCCATCCATTTTGTTCGTATCTGTGCCTGAGTAATGGGAATCTCTCCAAGCTGACTGTCCGTGATCTGGAGTTCAACGGCAAACTGGGGCTTGGCTAGTTTCCCTCCCAATTCGATTTTCGCTTCTATATCGCTACGTACAGGTGATAAGAATTGCGGCATTTCATCATTAAAAATACCCGCGACCCTATCGATCGATCCTTTCAATGAGAATTTGCCTCGCAATGTCGACGCGGCACCCTCCATCTCACCCGACACTTTTCCACTGAATACCAGCTCGGGGAGGTTGATCTCGAGACTCTGTACCTCCCAATGATGAGGGCTCAAGCTCCCAGAAGCCCTCATTTGAGTCACGGGAAGAATTTTATCTTTTATAACAAGTCGCGCTGAATCGGAAGACACTTGAAAATGATATGACTCTGTATCATGTTGTTCGCACCAGGCATCAATGCCGAATATCGCACCTTGTAAAGGAATCAGGCGGTCATCGTACAAGATCGTGGCGTGGCGGACATTTACATTCCTGACTCGCAGCTGAAAAGACATTGAAGTATCCCTAACGCTGTGCGTCTCATGACTTGAAGGGATAGGCAATACCAACCGTCCTGTACTATCCCGCTCAGCGGTGATGAACAAACTGTCTATATAGACGACTCCTATCGAAGGATCACGCGTGAGTATATCCCAAATTCTGTAATTGATACGACCGTATTCCAATCCCAAGAATTGTGTGCCGTCAGGATAAAATAATTTGACATCATAAACCTGAGCACGACTGAATAGATTTGTCTCAAATTGACCGAAAGATACTTTACTCCCAAGCCAAATGTTAAGATGCTGGGTGATAAATCGGCGGATCAGTTCTTCTCCTGGTTTCGAGGACATAAAAATAATGGACAATAATAAAACCAGAGCCACTGTTAAGGATGCAATGGAAGCGACTTTAAGTAGACGTTTATAAAAGTGGATTGCCATTTCTGTCGATTTTTTAATATTATTTTAAAGGGATGGAGCTATTTTCTAAGGAGCTGATTTCTATTTTCATACATACATGCGAGCTTCAGAAGTTACTTCCCCGACAATGGTTATATTCTATAAGGACTTCGAATATTCTATGTAAACGGATACGTTAAAATTTACTTTCCATCACTTATTTTCGTTTGATGCCTCTTGGATAACCTCCTCTAAATCAGACTGCAACGGTGCAACAATTCCCTTATTATAAATCCGGTACATCACATGAAGGGCCGCCAACCATGTCAGTGTGGATTCCGCTCCCTGATTCATATTGAGGCCACCTCTTTGGAGCCCATCGAAACAGCCTCCTGTCCTAAAGTCATATAGGCATTCATTTTTATCGTTCTTCCCTAGGAACCATGAGAAGGCTCGGTCCATTTCCTGTCTCCAGCGTTCATTTCCCGTAGCCTCATACGCCTGGTTGCACGCTTCCATCAAGCAGTAAGCATCGAGGGGCTGTTGATCGAATCGTGGCCTTCTGCCCCCTTTTCTAAACCAGCCTTCATTGCCCACGAGAGAGATATGCTTCCCATTGCTGGCTGTTTGAACCTGCAAAAGCCAATCCAGGGATTCAAGACCCTGATCCATCATCTTCGTATTGTTCATATATTTTCCCGCAGCAATGAGTGCTTGCGGCATACGTGCGTTTGCATAGGTAACCATATTCTCAAACCACAGCCATCCTTTCTGGCGATTCCTTTCATACAATTCAGAGAGTCGTTGCGCGAGTTGAATAGCCATACTTTTCGTATCGGTATCTCCACCAAACCTTTGTAGATATGAAAAACAACCCAGGATGCTGTAGGCCCACGCTCTTGGTGATGAAAAATCTTCACACGCCTTCAGACTCTGCTTAAATATCTGATTGGCCAGGCTCAAAATAGCGTGACTGGGTGCCTGATAGATGATATACCCCAGAGTCCACAAAACCCTTCCATGGCTATCCTCCGATCCAACCTCATCGAGCCATTCCCTGGAATATGACATCTGATTGCGAAATCGATATTTATTGGAATTAAAAGCATGGTTAATGAAAGATAAATACGTATGGATGAGTTCTATAATATATTCTTCGTGGAAAAGTTCAAAATGCATTGCCGCTACCATCAGGGCTCTGGCATTGTCGTCCGTAGTATAACCATCATCCCTTTTGGGTGTTCGATACACGGCATGCTGGAATATGCCTGTATCATCCGTCAATAGTCGCATATGATTCAGTTTAATCTCAGGAAGGGCTGGATAACCAACCGCTCTGCGTCGGGTACTGACCGATAATTTTTTTCGGCCATATTCGTTCACAGCTTGCTCGAACACGGCATCATACCGGTTGGCTACTTCATGCCAAACCATCTGCCTGCCCCATTGATACGCATTCTTCCTCATCCGATTTAGCTTTACTTCATCCGATAGGAGTGTACATACGTTTTTGACTATGGCATCGCTGTCTTCAAATGGCACGAGAATGCCTCGTTCATCGTCCAGCAGCTCTTCGGCATACCAGTACGGAGTCGAAATGATGGCTTTACCGCATGCGAGAGCATATGACAGTGTACCCGATGATATCTGCTCTCTGGATAAGTATGGTGTAAGGTAAATATCCGTAGCCACTAAAAACTGAACGAGTCGCTCCAGCGATACAAACCGATTGTGGAAAACGACATGCTGTTGTAAATCGAGTTCTTTCACTTTCCGCTCGAGATGGATCCGGTACTGCTCGCCCTGTTCTTTTTTCACGTTTGGATGTGTCGCTCCAAGTACGATATAGAGCACATCAGAGAAATCTTGAATGATCATGGGGAGCGCATCGAGAACATACTCGATTCCCTTGTTGGGACTTAGAAGACCAAAGGTTAAAAGCACGCGACGGTCTTCTGCTTGAAAATGATCTTTATAATACGACGTGTCTAAAAATGGAACGTCGGGAGCCCCATGTGGAATCGTAACAATTTTCTTCTCCGGAATTCCGTATACCTGCTTTAATATTTCAACGGCTTTATGGGCTAATACAACTATCAGTGTAGAGAAGGATGCGATGGCCTGGAGTGTCGTCTTTTGCCCAGGAGACGGTTTGTCAAGTACAGTATGGAGCGTCGTGACCACCGGTTTTTTCAAATGATTCAACAAATGAATAATATGATTTCCATCCTCACCCCCAAAAATCCCGTATTCATGTTGCAAGTTTATTACATCAACACCCGACAGATTCAGAAATTCCGCGGCTTCACGATAATCACCCTTGTATTGGTCCCGAATGATAAAATTTACATCTGAGGAAAAATCGTATCCCTCGGGTATATTATTCAACGCAATCACCTGCAGGTGATCTTCTCTCACAGCTCCTATTTCTGATAAGTGCTTCAGACTTTGCACCAGATCGTGGGTGAAGGTACCGATCCCGCACTTTCTCGGCGGATACGTGGCGATGAATGCCGCACTTAAAGTATTCGTATTCTTCATTGTTATTTTTCCTCGACTTGAGATTCTCTGTTAAAAAATAACACCTTGCCTTTCTCAATACAAGTAACCGCATACAGGTACATGGCTGCCGACCACGTCTGCCAATCCTGTCCACGTGTTGAATAATCCTGAGCCTTAATCCATTCGTTAAATCCGAAGGCTAGCTTTGGATTTTGTGAAAGTCGAACCATTTCCGTTAAGACTTCCAATTTTTTCTCGGCGAGTTTTGAAAATCCAGCAGCCAAAACTGCTACCACATAAAATCCACAGATAAATGGCCAAACACCGCCATTATGATACTCACCCGGCCGGTTGTACTTTCCGTACCGCGATCGCCAGTCGGGATCATCAGGCTGAATGTATGGGAAAAGGCATGGCGGTAAATCGCCAAAAAGCGCCTCCTGCTCCCGAAGGCTGACACATTCCCCTTCAATCCAACGAATGAGTGCCCGTGCCCGTGACGTGCTGGCAATTCCTGTGATTATGGCCAGGCTGTTACCCAACAAATCGAAACGTTCGCTCTTGTATACTTTATATGACCACGCCGCATAATATGGCTTACGGGGCATGACAAGTCCTTCATGCACATGTCTGTGTTGATGTTCGCCCCTCACGATAAACCGGCTCATGAGTTCCTTTATTCGTAATGCTTTCTCTTTGAAACCAAACTCGAGAAGGTATGCGTACACGACGGTATTCACGAATAAACCGTATCCCAATATCCACTGCTCATCCCGCCAATCGCTGGAAGGCAATTGCCCGACCATGATCCTGTCATCCGGACTCTGGTACATCATCCATGTTAAAGCTTTCTCAGCAGCCTCATCTAAAAAATCGGTTTCACCTGTTACACGTCGATAAAGCGCCAGTGCCAGAAGAAAGAGCGGCGTAGTATCACTGGCACCACGATCTTTCGAATCGTGGACCAGGGAAGGAATATGGCCATGCTCAGATTGGTTCTTTCCCAACGTGTTCAGAACACGTCGCAAAACACCGATGAGTTTCTCGTTCCCCGTGGCCAGGATGCCCAACGAAGAAATCATCAAATCCCGCGTATACGGTTCCGGATACCCCCAGCCGGCTGTGCGAGGCAGGCCACGACAGGGACCTCTTGCGTTATTCAGAAGTACATCGAGTGCAGCTTGTTTGGCTTCCTCTACGGGTACGTATAAGGCTTTTTTCATGTTATGATATTCCCAATCTTTGGGAAACAATATCCAAGAATTTACGGGCAACCACGCGATAATCGAATAACTCGACGACACGCTGGCGGCCAGCCTCCCCCATTCGTTTGCGAAGCTCAGCGTCCTTTATCAATTTGAGAAGATAATCGGCAATATCGTAGATACTAGCACGATAGTCCGCTGTCCGAGGCTTGGGAAAAACAACCCGATGCCCACTCTCATATCCCGACTCTTCTCCCACGATGGCTTCCCTGAGCCGAATTTCCTGAGCCACACCCGCAAGAAACGCAGTTTCTCCATGAACGAGCGTGTCCAGCATGGCCATGGCCTTGATGCCGATGACCGGCTTACCGCACGCACCGGCTTCCACCTGGGGCATGCCGAATCCCTCCAAACGAGAAGGTGCTGCATAAATATCACAGGCTCCGATTAAATAGGGCATAAAATTACGAGAGATGACATTTGTCGTATAGACCACGTTCTTCTCGATACCCAGATCGGTGGCCAGTTGAAGATCGGCTAAATTTTGGGACACGGTTCGGGGCTGCGGCCATACTTTACACACATATTTCCAATCAGGAACCTGAGTATCGATCAAAGAAAGAGCCTGCATAACCTCCTGAGCCCCTTTGGATGCCGCATCACCACCCACCGTTAGAATCATGACTTGATCTGGAGAGACACCCAATGCTTCACGGACTGTTGAAATTTTAACATCGTTCATATCCCGAATCGTAAAGGCATCCGTATCACACCCTACGGGAAGCACTTCGACGATTTCCTTCTTTATACCGTCACGGATATAGGTTTCCTTCACCCAGTTGGAGGTGACTAAAATCATTGGAAGGCTGTTTAAAATTTCAACGTAGTTGGCGATATAGCCATCAGCCACAAGCCAGGGTACCGGCTGCGCACCGTATCTCTGTGGATGAAGAATTAAATGCGGTGTATGTCCCCAGTAGCCAACTCCGACGACCACATCCGGCTCGAACCAACGATAGTACCACTCCTTTTCCTGGGCCGACTCAAAATGCACGGCATGGGCATCCACACCAATCTCACGAAGCCCCCGAAAGAGGAGATCCCCCTGGGTGGCAAGTCCTCCTGGGGATGGCGGATAATCATAAAGCACCAGGATTTTCATGATGTGATTCCTTTCTGATCTAACCATATCTTCAAATCGGAGGGGGACTCGAAGCACCAGAATGCTTCGCTTTTCGGTGTCGTTCGCGCTTCCCAGCTCTCAGGTGTAAAACCATATACATTCGTGATGATCCGGTATTTTCTTTGCCAGACAGTAGCCGGTAGTTTGATTTGTCGAGAAGCGCTGGTGATAGCTCTTGGCAAGTATTCACCATTTCCGTCATCGTATGCAAATAACCATAGACTGTCGGCTCGAAGCTCTCCATGAATCCAGAGCGATCGCACTGCCTTAGACGTTTCCTCATGCCGACGATGTCGGCTGTATTCACCATGAGGCGCATGAGTAATAATACGATCGAAATTGCCGTGACCCACCAATTCGGATACCTTCTCCCGGACTTCTATGTCTGAAAGTGGGTATTGTTCCGGTCCGTCGTCCAAATCGGCTATACATCCTTCAGCCCCGAGTGCCGATAGAGCACGACGAAATTTAGGGGCCCGATCCCTGTCCGAAGCGCGGCATAGCGCATAGATTTTCCAACACCATTCCGGGTGCAATAAAATTGTCCCACCTACCCACAACGTTTCATCGTCAGGGTGGGCTACAATAACACCCGTTGTATTGATACGACTTTTATATCCCATTACAAGTACGAGAAATAATTCACTTTTTAAGATTTTTAAAATATTGTAAAAATAGTAATTATCAGTATTAAGTTAACCTCTATTGTTAAGGTAAAATCCACGAAGTGCCATATATTTGAATTTCATGAATCTTGAAAATCCATCTTTGAAGTCCGAATGATTTTTTTCATCATCTCTACCATTATCCTTGGCATATCTTAAAATCTTTTCAATTCCTCATACTGCCGACAATACGCGAGGATCCAATCCCAGTCCTGGATTGTTTGTTGGATAAAGGATACCATCCCGGAGAATTACCGCGCCCTCCGACGGATCATCCAACAGATCAAAATGACCGTCTAGATCGGCATAAGCAATATTTGGCCTAGCCAAGGCAAAATGGAGTCCACCGGCAATGGCCAAAGCCGACTCATCCATACACCCTACCATAACCTCCAAACCCGCAGATCGTGCGACTGCATTGATCTGCAGTGCTTCTACGATACCGCCGACCTTCATCAATTTAACGTTCACCATGTCCACCAAGTCACGGCGGGCCAGTCGGAAAGCATCTCGCAGACTGACCAGGCTCTCATCTGCCATTACGGGGATGGATACTTCACTAGTCACACGTCCCAGCAAGTCAGGTTGGCCTTTTGGCGTCGGCTGTTCGATAAGTTCCAGCTTGGCTTTTCGTACACCTTCTACAAAGCGGAGCGACTCATCGACGGTGTATCCTTGATTGGCATCGAAACGGAGTTCGATATTCTCTCCGACCACTTCACGGACTCTCCTCACCCGTTCAATATCTTCCAATACATCCTTGCCTCCTTTTAATTTAATCGATTTAAATCCCAGCTCAACAAAGGACTTCGCTTTTTTAATCGTATCGTTCAAAGGAAGGATGCCGATAGTCACACTCGTACGTATACGGTCCCTGTAACCGCCGAGGATTTTATATACAGGAAGTCCTGCTATTTTCCCCAGTAGATCGTGGAGGGCCAAATCCACCATCGCCAGGGCAGAAGGTTGGTCAGGAATAACGGACTTGAGTTTCTCCAATAAAAAGGCTGGGCGCAATGGATCGGACCCTTTGATAATATTAAAGATCACTGCTTCAGCAACCTTTTGCACGCCCTCAGGTGTTTCTCCTGTAACCTGGAGATCAGGGGCAGCACAACCGAATCCAACGATGCCGGTATTCGTCTCTATCCGCATAAAAATATTCGAAGCGCGATCGATGGTCTCGTAGGCAATCGTATACGGTTCAACGAGACGCATATCTATTCGCCAGCTTTCTGCCTGAGTGATTTTCATATCAATACCTACGCTGATAGATTTCATCTAAGGTCATATTCTTCAAATCCTCTACCAAAGCCACAAGGTGAGCAATCATGATCTGCCATATCCTTTCACCTTTTTCCGCGCTGGCCTTTGTGGGATCGCCAAACACACCGCTCTTGGAAATCCGATCCGTATAGGCGTACCAGGACACCCAGCGTTTGGCCGTGAAATTCAGATAACGGCTGGAGAATCGGGGTATCTTTTTAATGGCTTTATCCATGTGGACCAAATGAGGACGAATGGCCAGACTCGTGCTGGTTTCTACCTCACCGGCATGGACATCGTTGGGCGTTTCAGCAATTCGGTTCACATCCACATCGCTTGTTTCACCCGTATCGACGCAGACAAAAATCCGAGCATCCCGGTTGATCATCTGGGCTGCAAAGTTCAATGCCGGCGTGTTACCGCCATGACCGTTAATGATGACCAGTTTCTTGATGCCGTTGTTGGCTACGCTGATGCCTACCTCATAGACCAGACGGTAAAGCGTCTCGTTTTTAATGCTCAATGTACCCTTGAAGGCATCATGCTCGTACGAAACGCCGTATGGAATCAAGGGCAGGATCAACGGCTTGGGCTCGCTACACGCCTCTGCTATGCGTCGGGATAGATAATCGGCATCAAAGGCATCCGTATCCAGGGGAAGATGAGGTCCATGTTGTTCAACGGATCCGACGGGTAAAAGTGCAATGTCTACTTCCTGGAATCGAGCTTCGGCTTCGGGCCATGTTAATTCTCCCCAGAGATGTGTGGGTTCTACAGAAACCGATTTTTTTAAGCGGTCGTTAGTACGCACGGGTGGCACGGCTGAGTCAAAGGCATACGGCTCCTCAACACGTGCATCCTGCAATGGATCGAACACGTGCCAGAATCGTCTCTCTCGGACGACGGCACCCATACTGTGTTCCATCAGTATGGAGTAGATTGGCTTTCGAAGCTCCGAGGGTATGGCATTCACGGGTGATCGTTCTGAATCGAACCTGAGTTTTAGGACCTCATCATGTCTCCGAACCTCTTTTTTCCTTGTAGCAGGCAGATCGATGAGTCCCTTTTCATCCAGCATAGCATAAAGATGCTGAGCATCCATGGCGAACTGATGGACATCCTTATCTGCCAAAGCCTTCAGACAATTCTGAATCTGATCTTGCGAGTACCCGCACCTGGTAGGATCGGCATCCAGGGCAGAGAGCATGCCCACGATCCGTCGGCATTTCTCGCAATTTCCACAGGGATGAATACGTTCTTCCCTCTTATGCGTCGCATGGCACGAGACCTGATGTTCCTGAAGATAAGGGTATCTCTCCACCAACGTCTTTTCGATAAGCAACTCCGACAGGGGACGTAATACCGAAAACTGACTCATCGACCAGCCTTTCCGTAAGTAGTAACGCGAGAGGGCGTTATCGAAAAAACGGCTTTGGTCGTATAAACCGTCATAGTGGGGAATTCCCTGATAATACACGCGTCTGGTCGTATCGTATTCATCACCGATGAGTATGCGGCTGATACCCCGCTTGTGAGCGACAGGAAGAACACTAAACAGAAACACCGCTACTGTCCAAAGACGAATGGGGTATTCATCGGAACGGATATTGGCGAAATCCTGCCGAATGAACGGCATACGGCGGAGCATCCAAGCGAATACACGATCCGAATTGACCCAAACCCGCGACGTATTGGCAATATGTTTCTTGAAATATCGGTACGCATTCAATGCCGTAAACCAATGTCTGCCCGACTCATTCACGAATACGGGGTGCACGTCTTTACCGATTTCGTTCATCAAACCAAATGTGAGTAAACTGTCTTTTCCGCCACTGGATAGAACTGCTACCCGATCCTTGTCCATGGTATGCAGATACCATGGTGCTTTGCTATGCTTCTGATCAGGAAACACCAATTCTGCATCGAGATAACGTTTCTTCTTGACTACCGGAAGGTTGACAGCATTCCCTGTCAAGAAGGGATTGGGCTCGAGAAATTTTTTAACGTAGATTTCTCGGGCCGTATTCTCGGCCGCATCCTGAAGAAACTTTTGATCGGTCTCATCATAGAGTCCCCAGAACACCAGGGATTTACAGAACAGGCCGTAATTCAAAGCCACCTGGGCTGCCATCAAGCTGGCCAGATTTTGGGAAGCCGCATCCGAAGGATTGAACATATCTTCTTCGAAGCGGTAGATAAGATCGATGGCCTCTTCCTTTCCCTCCCAAACCAGACGATACGGAGCCGTGACACGTCGTTTTTCCAGTCGTACCGGACCAACCTCTAACCGGTCGAAAACCTGGAGAACGCCCAACGGATTACCGTCGCTTTTCGAACGTACAGTGCCGTTCACGCTGTTTTTCTCCTCGTTCATGCCAACCGCTTGGATTTTCGGTGAAAGCGTTTTGTAAATTTATGAATCGGATTATTATGCTCATGATTCTGGATATAAGGAACCAGAACATCCACGAGTCCACTGGCGCCATCCATGAGTACATCGAAAGCAGGCACACCATGATCCGTTAATACGTTATGACACGTATTTTGTATCTGCTTTAAATCCATGTTTTCATGATTGATCGTAATAGCCACAATTTTTTTGCCCGAGAGCATTTCAATGGCCTGGATTTGATGAGACAGCGGCTGAATCGGGTATCCAGGGAATCCGTCGTACTCTTTGCGTGCGGGGGCGTGCTGCAGAATGACGACATCGGGACGGCCCGCCGCCAGAATCTCAAATCCGCCCGGATAAGCAGGATTCATAAGGCTACCCTGGCCCTCGATCACAATCACGTCGGGCTTCTGTTCCTTCCAGGCCGACCATACGGCATGCTCGATTTCTCCTGAGACGAAATCATTGATCAGGGAATCCAGCAGGATACAATATCGAGCGCCTTGCATCCAGGCTGTTTGCCCCGTGCCAACCATCTCTGCTTTGTACCCTGCATCAGTCAAAGCCTGCACTAGTAGCCATGCCGTGGTCCGCTTGCCTACGGCCGAATCCGTACCCAGAACCACTACAGTCAACCTATCGACTTGTTCAATTTTACCAGTGAAAAAGTGTAGCTTGTCTCGCGGAGGTGTCTTTCGCACATCACGGATCTTGACCCATTTCTCATTAGCCAAACGGACGATCTCGGGATCTTCTGATAGAAAATCGTGAAGTCCGGAGTCAATGTCAAGTCCCAGTTTAATAGCCTTCATGACATCCTGCCGGGCATTCTCACTCAGCCGACCACCGTCTGGGGCCAGACCGATTACAAAATGGGTGGCCCGATTCTCAGTCTTCTTTGTGGCTATGACGGCGTCCTCGACGCTGGCAAAAACAGGTATGTTTTTTGGTGTACCGTCCAACACCTCACCGGCATCCCGACCAGCGTACTCGGAATCGATAACCGACAGGACTCGGTACCTTTTCGTAAAACGGACAAGACCATGGGCTGTCTTCCCGTTGGGTGTGTTATACGCACCTTCACAGTAAACGATCGCGTTTCCTTCTGGCCAATTCTTCATGATTTCCTCCCCGTTAATACAGCGACATAACGGTCATTGGGAAGTGCTTCCTTTTGATGCCTTTCGACCAGAGCGAACAAACCCGCTGTAGAAGCTGGCAGAACGTGCAATCCTTCCCGCTCCCGAATCATCCTGGATAACGCCATCATGGCTTTATCCGATGCATTGGCTGCCCATCCATACGTTTGCCGAATGGCATCTAACGCATAATCGCCATCGATAGAACGCCAGTTGATCAAAGGTTCGTTGATTTTAGTCTCGTGTATCAACTCCGGTTTAAGATCCTCACATGTTGTCAGATTTTTTAGATATGCCTGGATTATCGGATTTTTCATGAATGAGGAACCCGCTACTATCCTGGGCAATCGGGATGTTTTGCCCCTTCGATACAAACTTAAAAATCCCCGATAGATGCCTGCCAGAGTCGTTCCGTTAGACACAGGGACTGCCACAATTTGGGGAGCATCCCTCAGCTCATCATATATTTCATAAGCGATTTGACCATACGCTCTGAGCTGGAGGGCTGTATTATCACCACCCGGATTGGCATCGTATATTTCTTTCTTCAAAGCATAGCGCTGGGATTCTTCGACCGTCCTTTCGTAATCACCTTGGGCGCGTTTAATTTCCGCTCCTAAATCCGTTATCTCATTAATCCTTTGGGTGTGATAATCGGCAGGAATGAAAATGACGCACCGAATGCCTGCCAAATGGGCCGCCAGGGCCATGGCTACTCCGTAATTACCGCAGGTCGCCATCGTGATAGCCTCAAATCCCCTCCTCATGGCATCCATGACCTGAGCGAAAGCAATCCTGTCTTTTTGAGTCCCTGTTGGATTGCCGCCTTCGAATTTAAGGAATATTTGCCGCAATCCCATTTCTCTTTCAACATTTCGGGCCCGGACAAGAGATGTATCCCCCACTTCTGAATCGATGATGTCCTCATATGCTTCAAGGCGTTCTTCGAGGGAATAGGATACATCCGAAGCAACCTTCCGTTGGTCTTCTATCTCCTTGGATACCAGCGCAATTTCACCCCATGCACCGTCTATCAGTCCAAGTACGCTATCCGTCCGCTGAGAACCCGATCCGTTTTGTTGTATTTCTGTCATCTTTTCTCTCCTCACTATCTTTTATCTTCACTAAAGAACGCCTTTACTTTGGCAATAATTTGTGCTTCAGTCATCCTGTCGGCTCGCTCTATACCCACAATCTTTATAAACCTCTCCTTGGATCTTTTCATTTCCTTTTTAAGCTCGATGCGGGCCTCACCTGGTCCAAAAATAAAAATCTTATCCGCATCTTCAATTTCATAAATAATTTTTTTATAATACTTGTGTAATTGATTTCGGTATCGTTCCTCTATCCGTCTTTCGGCAGAAATATCCTGGGATCCGTATGGAGTAGCCGACCTTGATTTCCCCGATGGTCGGACATGGCCCGGTACATCGGAATATACACTCTTTAAAGTCTGGTTTCCATCGATCAATGTAACAATAAACGCTTTTTCATGATCGATCCACAGCCCAATATATTTTTTATTGTTATTCACGATAATCCTCTAGATTATATTATCCATTATCGCTAAAATGTCTCTACCGATAACCGCGTTTCTCATAATTGATGTAGTAATATCCGCCGTTCTCTGAAACACAGACTCAACCAATTCATGGTCTGAAGGAAACTCAAGCGTTACCGGTTCATCGAGTAAGACGAAAACACTAATGACTCTCATGGGGTAACTTCCTGTTTGATTCTCACGTACAACTACGCTTTTTCGGAAGAGGAATCCGCGAGGTTAGACGATACGCTTAATGATACTTTTCAGGACAATCATCCTTGCAGGAGTCGTTGTCATGATTGTTTTTCCTACAGATGCTCAAACCTCCTCGGAGATGTATTAATCATTGAGTCGATTCAGAGCTTGATGGTGATTGCGTCAGTGCCTCCAGTACGGATTTATCCCGTCCGTAGACGTCCTTTCTGAAGTTAACAGTGTCATCTTCATCGATCCACGCCGTCCAGTAGAGTATATGGATAGGTGTCGGTTCGGGGAGTCGGACGGTTTCTTCGATTCCGCTGTTGAAAAAATTTAATATCTGCTTCCTCGTCCATTTTGGATCATCCCGCAACAGATACTCAGCCAAATCCAAGGGCTTCTCGATCCTTATACATCCTGAACTGAATGCCCGTTCCTTTCGAGTAAAAAGTTCCTGGGATGGTGTGTCATGCAAATAGACATCAAATCTATTTGGGAACATGAATTTAATCCTTCCCAAGGCGCTCTGAGAACCGGGATCCTGTCTGAACCAATAGGGTAACTGCTTTGCAGAAATGGCTGACCACTCAACAGAATCTGGATCAACCTCTTGGGTATTGGCACCCCATCCTTGGAAGACCCGTATCTTTTTCTCCGTGAGATAATGCACGTCCTTTTGGACTTCTGGAAGAATATCCTGCGTTGCAATGGTTTTGGGCACCGTCCAGTAAGGGTTTAAAACCAAATACGTCATCACATCGCTGAACACCGGTGTTTTACGATAAGGTTTCCCGATTATTACCTTCATCGTCATGAGAACCTGATGGCTTTCGACGACATCCAGCTCAAAGTTAGCGATGTTGACCAATATATACCGTTCACCCAGCTTCTGGGGCAGCCAGCGCCACCGTTCCATATTCACCACGAGTTGCTTTATTCTATCCTCGACCGGAACGTTCAATTCCAAAATGGTTTCGGATCCTACAACTCCATCCGCATCAAGTCCATGCGTTCTTTGAAAAAAGATCACGGCTGACTCAAGGGATTCATCGAATAACGTACTTGTTGTATCAATAAGCATGTTGTCAAGACCCGAACCATTCAACCGGTAGCGCAGAGCGAGAACGCTTTCACCCGTATCCCCTTTTTGGAGTTTCTCCCCTTCGGGCATGGCATTCCATCCGCCATGTTTCGAAATTGCCCTAAACCGGGCAAGAGTTTTCCGCATGCGCGAATAACCAAAGTGGTCTGGGAGCAATCGCTCCAGAGATTTTTTAATCTCCTTTTTAATCAACGCTTCTTCTAAAATGGTAGCCAAATCACCTTCCCGCCGATTCGCGAACCACTCTGAATCGATGGTTTCCGGATTGACTTTTCCAGCCAAGAGATGTGCACCGTAGACCAGAAATGCATCCGTACACAACAATTCCAAATCAACAAACCTGTTCAGGTTTGGATTGCGTTTGAGAATTTTATTCCGATGAATCTCGGTCAGGATGAGTTCAATCCTGCTTAAGTGATAATCCTCAGGCCTTAATCCTTCCGAATCTGCACTCCGGATGGCATCGACAAGTTCTGGAACCCTTTTATTTGGCCCCATCAAACTACACCAGGCAGGTTGAAAGGTTCGTGCTTCATAAAACTGAGGAAGCTTGATAGACGCTAACACCTTTTCATTACCGATAACAATATCTGGAGGAACACCGGCGGATTCGATTCGCTGCCTTATCGACTCTTCGATCTGATCGGATTGATTTTCTGTCACGAGTGGCCAAACCAGAACGCAATCCAATAGCACAACCATCACAAAATCAAGGCACCTTTTTCTATTCCTTTTCATAATGTTACTAAATTGGAACAGGAAATAATCTTGCACGAATTTGTCCTCTTAAAAAAACCCTATGTATTATATTCAAAAGTTCATATCTGTCTCGAGCAAAGAGAATGTAGTCTATTTGGGACTGAACCGCAACCATAATTAGACGCTCATTTTGTAATTATTCTTCGAGTAAATAAGATTCACATTCTGATTTACCCGCTTTTTTCTTATTGAATATTTTTAAATCCTCTCTAACAGATAAAGTCAGGTTGAGTCCGAAAAGGATACTCATGTCAGCAATGTCGGATTGGTCACTACGATACTGAACACCGACATCAAATCCCAGCCACTTTTTGACAAAATATCTGGTCCCCACGGTTACCAAATAAATATTTTTGATGTCATTTTCTTCGAGAAGAAGCGTGTTGCCATCCTTAATTGGATTCGGTAAACTGGGAATATGTTCAAATTCAATCATCATCCATGACATTTTTGTGGTTCTCAAGGTTATGCCTCCGAAAGGCCCGCTCATATTCTTATTGTAATATTCATCGCTAATCGGGGCCATTTTCACTCCATTGTTGTCCATTATTCGAATCCGTAAAGAGTTTAATTTCCATCCCATAATTAAGGACATTTCTGGAGTTTCCCCCCAACGGAATGTCTTTGAGGCAAATACAAAAAGGCTTGTCCATGTTTTTTCATATTTATACGATATCCCCTCCAATTCATGATCCTCGGACATCCACTTAAAATTATGCCGTAGAGCAAGCGACAACGACGGCAGATGAGAATTTGACTCTCCCAAATAGGGCATTCTCAACTTAATGGCTGGCGTAAAAGCCGTACTAATTTTTTGTTTTTTAGTAAAATTATGGATGACTTTTTGAGTATTGAATTGAACCTCTGTATAAGGTGCAATCCCAATACCGATACGAGTAAAAAAATCACTCCCAACTTTTCCAAAGGCTTGCCCGCCGCCGAACGTAAAACTCCCGAGAGGTAATACATTTGTGGTTGGTACGGTAAATAGGCGGCCAGGATCGTTATAACTTGAGCTGGTGCCGACTGTTTGTGTATACCCGCTTAAGCATGTTGAAAAAAAGAAGATCAGCAAACCTCTTCCCATTCCTTTATTCCAGTGATACCGTTTCATCGAACGACTCCTTTCATCGGTTATAAAGTTGTTAAAAATCTGTTTGTTGTAACTCGTTATAAATTCGTCCGTTTTCCCGACTTCTTTTTGTGTGGTCTCTATTTATCCTTTCTTAATTTTTCGAATATTTTCCTGAGAGAATACATTTCTAAATATTTTCCAAATGTCGTCTTCATCTATTGCATGAAGAACGGCATCCCGTGTTTTTTTCTCACTCAATGTGCGAACAATAATACCGAGTATCTGGACATGGACATCATTGTCACTTGGCGTCAAAACCAAAAAGATTAAATGAGTCATTTTTCCGTCTGGTGAATTCCAATCTATACCCGCAACAGATCTTCCAAAGGCAACGATGGGTACCTCCAAGGAGTGCGGATGCATGTGTGGTATGGCTATACCTTCCTCTATGGCTGTTCCCATTGCGTTTTCTCGTTGAAGAATGGATGAAATGAGTGTTTCAACAGCAAGTTGACTCTCCTGATCAGCGATTTTATAACATAATTCCTCGATTGCTTCATCACGTTTATTTGCTTTGAGGTTCTCAACAACCATGTGACGAGAAAAATATTCAAGTAGACTAACTTCTTTCCTGCGTTTAATCGAATAGCTGAGCCAGGGGCCCACCGTGATGGATGACACCACGGCCCCGATTACAATAGCAATAAACACCGATTCAGTAATCAAATGATATTCCAGTGCGAGAACTCCTACGACAATCTCCATTGCACCTCCGGGCGTGTGGGCAATTGCGATGGAGAGGCGATTGGCTCTGGACTGTTTGGTAAGATTCACGCCCAGCCAAGCTCCGTAAAACCGGCCTATAATTCCCACCGCACTGACCAAAGTCACAAGAAGAGGATCAAAATTTTTTACAAAGTCGATCTTCATGCCGATGTTAACGAAAAAGATGGGCACGAACACGGCATAGACCATCTGGGATATAACCTGCCGTGTACGCTCCGACAGGGCTTTTGCCTCACCGGCCATGATACCCGCGATGAAAAAGCCAAATAACGCATGGATGCCTATCTTCTGTGTTACAGCACCACATAGGCAACCTAAAAGGCATATGAACGTCAAGGATGCCCCAGGCTCCGGCATGCGGACGTCCTTGATTTTTTTGATTACATAATTCGATGCACGTCTGCCCAGAGTCAAACAGAAAATTGTAAATCCAATCGTCGCCATTAGAATAACGATAACATCATATATATTCAGATGAGATTGTGTGAAGAAACCCAGAATGAGCGTGAAAATCAGCCACCCAATGATATCGTTGACCGAAAGTGCAGACATGATAAGGAATCCAAGATTCGTTTTTAACAGTTTCAAATCGTGAAGAACTCTGGCCGCTATAGGCATTGCACTAATAGTCATAACGGTGGCCATAAACAGAGCAAAAATCAACCGTTGGTCGACATTTACTGAACAACGATTGTATAAAAAGTAACTCGGGATGAATGCGATGATCATCGGAACAACGATATCTGTAACAGCGATTCTTAATGCGTCACCTCGCTGCCTCCAAGCACTGGAAAAGTCTACTTCAAGTCCTGTCTCGAGCAATAAAAAAAGCACACCCAACCAGGCAACTGTCTCCAGCATGTTCTGCTGGACAGGATGAGAAGGGAAGAAAAAATCGTGCAATCCGGGTAGAAATCGTCCCAAGAGTGTAGGCCCGAGGCAAATACCAACGAGGATTTCGGCGGTGATCGAAGGCTGCTTCCATTTTCGAAACAATTCGCCCGCACCCCGCGCAAGGCCCAATAGAATAAATATTTGGATTAAAAAAATGAAAATGTTTTGTTCATTTAAATAATGCATGAACTATACCTTAGAATCCCATTCGACTTAACGATTCCGCCATCTCACCGAGCCGTTTTGTCAGCCTGGGATGGGATACCTCAAAGTCATCTATGACTCTGTTCAACCTTTTAACAAGACTATCACGATGATGCTCACTCAAGATTTCAGATTCGTCCAAAAGTACTTCAATATCCACCATGATTTGTTGCAATTGGTCTCGAAGATTTTCATCGATGACCTTCACTTTTGATAATTCATCATGAAGTTGATCTAGCGTATTTTGTAATTCTTCTGTTCCCATCTTTTAGTTCCTCCCAGGAGAAAGATCAAGGCTGAACTTTTTAAGAAATCCTGCAGAATAACCTATAGTTTTTGGTGCGGGTTTGGAGCGGATCGCTCCTTTCCTGATTTAGACGAAGACTGACAGCAAGGCAATGTGTGAATCCGTCGCCGATATAATACTGGACTCCCTGGGTCATAACCATGCGATCCTTAAGGGGCCGAATGTTATCATCGGCCTCGATATTCGAGGTTACGCTGATAAAACCCGTCCACTTTTCATGCCAGTTGAACGCTCTACAAAGGGTGAAAAGGCCCAAATCCACCTCTTCGACGTAATCCGGGCGGAGGCCTTGCCATCGGTACCCCTCGTTAAGGTGGATTTGGATATTGCGGGAAATTTGAAATGTCTGCAATCCCATAATTTCCAAGCTGTAGACATCGGAATCGTATGGATGGCTAGGATGAGAGGCAAAATTGATATTCATAGGCACATGTATGGCCATACGGACCGCCCAGTCCACCGAGGCAAAACGAAATGGCATACGAAATTTCATGGCGAACTGGGATTCCCCCAGACCACTCTCGACGCGGGTATCGGAGATCGTTTCATCGGCAATAACGCTCTTTCCCTCGGCGTAAAAAACCAATGAAAATTCCAGCCTGTCCGCTGCACCGCACGCCACCACCGCCACGCCTGACAACACACTCTCACTAGATGGGGGGAGCTGAATCGAACTGTAAATCCCATAGACACTCAGACCCAGAAATCTCCTGCCATGGATCTCGGCCGATTTGCTGTAGATGAATCCACTCCCCCCTTCCATAGCCAATGATGGCATAGCTTGCGCAAGAGACCAACAGGGGAACAAGATGGTCAAAATTAAAAAACGCCTCATTTTCACACCCAACATCATTTGTGCCGCCAATTCGACCTTTGAATGACCGCTTTCTCTTAGAAGAAAAAAGCGGTCAATCTCGGGATTCCAGGAATTACCAACCTTCTCCTAGATTCGGATGAATGATCACGGCAATCCGCCGGTTCTTAGTCCGCCCTTCCTCAGTTTCGTTGCTGGCGATGGGCCGCGTCTCGCCGTATCCAATGGCATCTATCATAGACATGTCGATGGGCATGGTTTCCGTGAGATACGTCATCACAACATTGGCCCTGTCCATGGAAAGCTTATAGTTGGTTTCATCGCTTCCGTACGAGTCGGTATGGCCTTCTACCGTTAGTGTGGAGTTCGGGAACAGTTTGATGGCCTTGATGACTTTCCCTAAAAATGGATAATACTTCGGGTCTATGCTCGCATCGCCCACAGGAAAACTCAAGCCGGTTAAGCGAATGCGCAGATCGTTCCCCTCCCTAAAAATCAGGGCTTCCTCTGCGGTGAACATGTTTTCCACATCCTGATATTTTTGCCTCGTCCTCTCGTAGGCTTCCAATCTCTGGCTCAAAACGGATTTTGCTACTTCCATACCGCCTAGCCTGGCCACAAGCTCTTCGTTTCTTGCCCTTAGCAGATTGGCCATCTGACGCGAATCGAACAGGCTGCCCCGTAGTTTCTCATTCTCGGTTTGTTGACTCTTTACCTTCTTGACAATTTCCTCTGTAGCCTTATTGAATCCCTCCTCGAAGGTCAGCGTTACATCCATGGCCTTGGCCACTTTCTTCAGGGGCGCCTCGGTCGCGACGAGCACATCTTCCATGGTCAAGGTTTTTTCCTTGATCATCTGTATGGTGGTCCCCAGATAGATGGCATGCCGGGCTTCACGCCGTGCCTGACGGGCCAGATCCCGGGCCTTGTCCGTGTCTTCCCGGTTCTCACTCAATTCCTTTTCAGAAATCTTCACGAGATCCTGGGCCTTTTGCAGCGTTTTAGGAGCGTATAATTTAGTTTTCAGCCTGTCCGCATCTTCTAATAGACTATACACCTGGGCCAGAATGTTTTCTTTAATAGCTTGAAGTTCAGCTTCTCGGTAGAGTCGGGCGGCCTCATCGGCGGTTCTACCGACCTCTTTCTTCATTCCCATTTCCAAGTTTTTAGCCGCCCACTTTAACTTACTCTCCGCCTGATTCCATTTATCCGGGGCAGAGTTGGGCGCATCGGCTTTCAGGGCGTCATGCCTGGCCTGAATAGTTGCGGCCATGACTATCTGTGCGGTTTTAGCCTGATCGATAGCCTTTCTGAACTCGGTTATGGCCATTCCAAGCTGCTTTCGGATCTCCATAAGCTTTTTCCCCTCAATATAATCCGACTCGGCCTTGTCGATGCTGCGCATGGCTTTGCTGAACGCATTGGGGGATAAAATGTCCGCGTTTAATTCAAGCGCGCGATCCATAATCCTTCCCGTTTCCGCGTAAACGGCGCTCTCTTTCCATTGAATCCGGGACTGTCCGTACGCCAATCCCGTTCCTGCCATCCCCAACAGGACGGCTGCCGCGGTGCCCACTAGACGTCGGCGATACTTAAAATTGGTGTGTGTGTTCATGTTTCCCTCCTTTACAAGGTCTCACGCCCTACATAAACATTCAGCCTATAACCTATCGACTCCGTATTTGAAATATACTTTTATAATACATGCGTACCTCTCAACGAATCATCACGTCTCCTTCTCTCTTGGAAATGGATGTCTCCAATGCTGAGTTTGGAGATCCGAGGTTGCTGTTCATTTTATAGTCTCAAATTCGTCATGAAGTTGTTCTTCCTGGTTAATCAGGGCGATTCGATCGTACATCTTCAATGATCCGGACTCTACAAATATCACACGCCCCCCATTCTCCACGACTTTTTCTATAACCATTTCGACCACATCATCCATAACAGAGGTCACTTCTGGCTCTCCATCGATGATAAATGAATTGTCGTGGGGATTTAACCGACCTCGTACTCGATAACCATTTTCAACAATTAACACGTCTCCTTTTCCTTGATTAGCTAATTGCCATACCGCATAGATACCCGAGACGCTTCTTCCCATCTTGGCTGATAATTCAAGTTCCTGTAAGGCTTTTTCTCCAATGCCAGACAATTTCGACTTTACTGCAGCCCAAACAATCTTGCCAAGATCATAGTCGGACGTGTTCTCAAAACTGCCCGTGATGCTCGCCACAACGTCATTTTTATGGATGGATATAGAACGAAATTGTGTGATATCCATTTCATCCCCAGTTATAGCTATCTTAAGAGGTTCTTTTATAAAAAATTCTGCCAATCGTTGATCAGCCTCCTTCAAATAAGCTTTCATACGGTTTCTACTCAATGATACTGGTTTATCTGAGGCTTTCGTCGAACTCGGGAGTATTCGGATGGGAAATCCCCCTTCTTCAATTGTAATAAGTACATCCCTGAAAGCTTCGAAAAGTCTGATCAAGCGTTTTTCTATTGAAAGTGTGTAGTAATGAATTCCCAAACGCATGATACCTCCTGCTTCATACGGGTTAATTTATGTTTTCTAAAAGAGTCAGTCCTCACTGTACAAATTACATGGTTCATAACGATTGAACATGTGTCTTTAAACAGTTCTATAATTCCTGCATTATTTACCTTATTTATTATTAAAAATTCACAGGCCATTTGTCTGTCGGTCGCGATTTGATAAATTCACTTTAATCTTTCCACAGCCTTGCAGGCTTCCTCATCTTTAAACGTTTCGCATAAATAGCGGTATTCTTCAATGGCCTTCGCAGGCAAGTCCAGTTTTTCATAAACCGTTGCCCGTAAATATGAAATTTGCATCGCGAACACCAACCAATAAAAGGCTTCGGCTTCCTCTTTGTTCAACATGGACGCATCCTCTAGTGGATTTTCTTTTTGTTCCATCTGTTTTATCATTTGCCAGAAATCGTTCAGATTCATATATTGTTGCGCCTGCGGAAGATGGCCGTCCGCAACAATTATTACTTTATTCAATCCATCCAGCACATGGTCGTACTGCTGCTGATCAAGAAGAAATTGAGATTTGTAAATATAAAACTTCACCAACAGAAGTGCTTCTATCCCTTGCGGGTTTCTTTTTTCGAATAATGCGATGCCCTTTTCATAGTTGTTTCGACGGGATTCTGCGCTGTCGTCGAAATTAAACATTGCCGAAAAAAGATAATCCTCGGCTGAAGCAGTACCGGAGGAGATTCTTTCCTTTAATTCCTCTGCCTTTTGCACGCCGATTTTTTCTTTTTCTTCCTCGCTCTTTCCTTCCATATCTTTGAGAGAACCGAGGACCCTTTTCCTCCAGCCGAATTCAAGCTCGTACTCCAACTTCCCTATTTCTGATGTTTCAACTAATTCTTCAATCTTTTTTTGTTCTTTCTCATACAAAGCATCCCTTTCCCTTGCCAGTTCTTGAGCTTTTTGATACCATTGCTGGGCAAGTTGTTCGGATGCTTTTTCTTTCACGGGATTTTCCGCCCGGATGTAAAAGCCTTTTGCATCGCTGTAGATACGTGCTTTTGTGCTGTAATATTCAATCAACGACTCGATATTGCCTTGCTTACACAGAGCAATCGCCTGATTCACATCCGCTATGGCTTTATCGAAGTCGTTTTCGATGACTTCGGTCGAGGATCGCTCTATTTGTGCGTCGGAGGCCGCATTTAAGTAATAATAGGCTCTTTCCTGATACATATCCGCCTTGTTCGACGCATTCAATACGATGGCCCGGTTGATATCCTTTAAAATCTGTTCGTTGTACTGTTTTTTCAATTCCGTAAAATCAGGCGATTCATCCTTCTGTCGATAAATGCTTTGCTCGGTATTTCTTGATTCTTTTAACAGATCCACCCTCATGGTGTAGGCATCGGCGTAGTTTTCGTCTAAATAAATGGCCGTGTCGAGATTAGCTAAGGCCTCCCTCAGCCCCTTCATTTTTTTCTCGAGTTCGTTTAATTCCCATGGCTCTCCCATATTCTGAAAACGCAATACATCCGCCATACCCACATACGCTTGTGCCAGTTCAGGGTTGAGTTCAATGGCTTTTTTGTATGCATTCAGGGCTTCATCGGAGAAGTAGGATGACTTTTGAGCCTTTTCAAGCCAAAGACTGGCTTTAAATTTCTTTTCTTCTTCAGAAATGAGTCGAGCTATCTTTTGCTTATCACCGCCGGCGGCATATTCCAGTTGTCTCTTCAGTTGTTCCATTTCCTCGTTCTGTTTCTCATAATCGGCCTTCAATCTGTTATAGGCGTCAACAATGCTCTGGTCTTCTCGAACCTTTTTAAGATTTGCCTCTACATCTTCTTCGGTCATTGTCGCCTTTATTTTTACAAAAAACCGAATAGCATCCACCTCCCCTAATACTGATTTTTGGATATCTATCACTTCAACCTTCATAGAGTGATTTGCAATAACCTCAATGACATCGCTCTCGAGAACATAATTTTTCACTTTTGTATAACTCTTTACAAAAACACCGGCCTGTTCCGCAGCACCCTGCATGGCTGATTTCTTCGCCCTCTCCTCGGCAACCTCCATAGTCTCGCCCGATCCCATCACATATTCTCCTTCGGCAAAAATCACCTTTGTCTGAGCAGCGCAGTGGTCAACAAGGCCTATCCCGAAAACGACGAGCATCCCAAAATAAAGTATTAACAATGTTTTTTGATACATAGCACCCTCTCACAACGAATTTATTAGAATCTACTTATTACCTGTCTTTCTCTATCCCTATTGAAATAACATTACTCGCAACGCTTGCCACAGTGTTATTTTATGGATGGATATTGAACGGAAACTGTGTCACACCCGTTTCATCGCCGGTCAAAGCTACCTCGAGGGGGTCTTTAATGTGAAATCTATCCAACCGTTGATTGGTCTCTTTTAAGATAACTTTTATGTAATTTTTCTCCAATACCCTAGTTTATCTGAGGCTTTCGTCGAACTCGGGAGTATTCGGATGGGGAATCCCCCTTCTTCAATTTTAATTAGCACATCCCTTAAGGCTTCGAAAAGTCTGATCAGGCATTTTTCTATTGAAAGTGTTTAGTAATGAACTCCCAAACGCATGATACCTCCTGCTTCATACAGGTTAATATGACTCCTCTAAAATCCTTTACTACACAGCAAAATGTTAGCGAATTATATGTTAAAAGACAATCCCCCAGGGGGATGAAAATGGGGTTAATTCCAAGGATGGGTATCTATTTAGTCTCTTTGGGGGATGGAATGAAATAGAAAAATACCAACTAAAAAAATTATATAAGAGGCACAAGAATCTTACAATCGGGTATCGACATATATCCTTATATGGCTTTCAGCTTCCTTTTTTTAGTGCGTAAGCAGCAATTTGAAGACGGGATCGCAGTGCAAGTTTTTCCAGTATATTATGGACGTGACTTTTCACTGTGTACGTTGCAATATGGAGTTGCTGTGCGATTTCTTTGTTCGTGAGGCCCTCCCCGATCAATGCGATGATCTCCAGCTCGCGATTTGTCATCCGGATCGATTCGTCCTTAATGGATTTACCACTTTTAATGGCATATTCCGCTATTTGAGAGAACAGAGATCCGGTCATCGCAGGAGGGAGTACTTTATGGCCATCAGCGACTGTCCGTATAGTATCAACAAACTCGTCAAACGAAGCATTCTTTAAAATAAATCCCGATACCCCGGCCTTTACATAGTCGATGACATCCGTTTGAGTTGGTATGAAACCCATAATAATAATTCGTGTATCCGGCAGCTCCGCTCTGATTGTTGAGATAAATTGTAGACTGTCCTGATCTTTCAAGCTCATATCTATTAGAACGATCCGAGGGACTAATTCCTTTGCCTTCCGAATAATATCTTCATCATTAGAACAAGCGACAAGTTCAATATATTTATTATGCTGAATCAATGCCAATATACCTTCGCGAAGCAGGGAATTATCTTCGATAAGGAAAACACAAATTTTATCCATGCGATTGAAATTCCTATGGTTAATGAACGAAAAGCTAGACTAACATTTTTAGTCGATGGGATAAAGTTGCTCGATGACCGACGGTTAAATACTTTATACATAAATGCATAACGAGTACGCCAAAAAAAAATCAATTATATTCTCATACCACTATTATAAAAGTAATGAATAAAATGTCAAGAAAAAATTTCAGGACTTCTACCTTATCTCAGGTTTTTATTAATGGTTTTTAAGTTCTCTTGAGTAAGGATAGACTTTACTTCGATGAGCTTTTCAAAATGGTTATATATAAATGAACTCAACAGACACCGCAGCAGGTAATAAATATCGATTACACTTATTAAATCAATGATAGCAATGGCGTCCCACGGGGACGCGAATCCCTGTTATGTTTACTGTAAGTTCGAATTTGCTGATAAAAATGTGTTCCAAAGCGTGCCCAAAAAGTACTAAAATATACATAAATAGACTAAGCCATTGGGACGTATGAAGATAAAAAACGCCTTTAGAACAAATCTGGGCGGAGAGATTTGAACTCTCGACCTCATGATCCCCCGTAGTGTGCTTAAGGGTGGTTATTTAAGACTTAACTCTTTAAAAAAACAATCTTTCAAAAAAAGACTAATTATTGATCTGTGCCATGGATGTGCCCTAACCAGTTCTAAAATTGAAGGTGGTCTACTACTGCCCTCAAATGGTTAGGCTTGAGGTGGGCGTACATCTCTGTAAATTTATCTGAACTGTGGCCGAGCAGTTTTGATGCGGTCTTGATGTCCACGCCTGCCATGACCCTATGGCTGGCAAACGTGTGGCGCAAGCTGTGGACGGACATGTCTTTCACGCCCGGTTCCTTGACGTATTTTTTGAAGGTCTTGGTCACGAAGTCGGGCAGGAATGGGAAGGGCTTCTCGCCGGTCTTCTCCATCCTCCGGAACACATCGGTGAGAACACCGTTGAACGGCACCAGCCGGTTCTTCCCGGATTTTGTCTGGCGGAATGTGATTCTGCCGCCCTTCATGTCCACGTCGTCCCAGGTCATGTTGAGGGCCTCGTTGCGTCTCACGCCCGTGTAAACAAAGGGAAAATGAGGATAATTTAATCTGGATGAATATATATCACAGTATGGATTTTGAGTAACTATCTCTTATCCAATTAATAAAATCATGATAACTTAAAAACTATTATAACTTTTTCTACGTGGTTTAGACAGTAATCCCATCGCGCCTTTCTTCAAGTTTGCGACGAGTCTCGCTGGCACGTTCAGCGTTGATCGGATAAAATTTCAAGGCTATAAGAGCAAATACTGCAGTAATTGCTGGTGCCCCTGCCAGGAACAAACGCATTATAATGAATGTTTGGGAATCCTGATTACTCCCAAGCTCACCATTGTAACCGGACAGCCATATGCTTAAACCGACACCGAGCGCAGATAGCGACCAAGCCGTTTTCTCGAGCCAGGAGAATACTGCACCAAACACGCCTTCTCTGCGTTTTCCATGACGCAGTTCATCTTCATCACAGATATCCGCCATCATGGAAGAAAGCATGACTTTCACAGCCACCCACATTGGACCGCACAGAATCGGATCGATCAGAATAATCGGATCAATCGCTATTTTACTTATATAAAAAATTTTATGGCCGGGTTGAAATATGAACCATTTCATAATGCCGCCGAAGACCGTCAGCGAGTAAACGAAGTAGAGTGAACCCTTTTTGCCAAATTTGCCAGCAAGCCAGGTAATAACTGGAATGAATGCAAATCCGACGACAGCATAACCAGACGAAAGTAGTCCCTTCCAGATGCTGCCAAGTGCAATATCTCCGTCTGCCATATAATATATCATTACAAAATGGTCCATATTTGAGGCCAAAACACCTGCCAATACATTCAGAATAATGATGCAAACGAGAATCATGAAGGGTCGACTGCTGAATGCTTCTTTGCAGCTTTGTATCAGTTTAATCTTTTCCTGATCCTCAGTCTTTTTCTGAAAACGTTCACGTACAAAAAGGCCGGGGATCACACCAATGCCGGCCATTATTATAAGACCAACCAGCCAAGTCACTATACGGATGCCGTTCATTTCCACTTTCTGACCTTCGGGAATCCGTAGTACAAAGTACGCCGAGCTGAACACAGCAGCAAGCGGAATTATCCATTCGTATAAAAATTCACCAGCTTTATGGAAAAATGCAACGTAGGCCATTACACGATTACGCTCGTTGTAATCGGGTGTCATTTCATACGTCAAGGCATTGTAAGGCACGGAGAAAACAGTATAGCATGTGAAGAAGACAAGCTGCATGAGGAGGAAATAGATTAACTGAGGAAGATGGCTCCAGTATTCGGGCACCATCCATATCAGGCCAAAGACAATACCCATTAATAAAGCTCCGACAACAATAAATGGTCGGCGGCGACCCCACTTTGAGTGAAAATTGTCAGAGATTTTACCCATTATAGGATCACTGAATGCATCCCATATACGGGGAAGGGTAAGTGCGATGCCAACCCATGCGGGATTCACTCGCAGTATCATAACATATACAGTCCTAGCCACTGTATTGATGCCAGTGTAGCCGAACATGGAGCTAAATCCGCCCACACCCAGTGCCACTTTCTCTTTAAACGGAACTCGATCTGTAAAGGAATCCTTCTCGTTTTTCTTCGAAGCTCCCTTGGAATTCAATTTATTGGACGTTGTTAAATCAGCCAAAATAATTAACTCTCCGTAAAATGGAAACTCCATATTTAGCCAATTGGAGAATGTTTTCATGTAATACGCCGGTTAACAGGTCTTCATACTTACCATCGGCTAGTTTTACTTCTAATTCAACGTTGCTATGATTCAAATAAAAATGAAAAACGTTTTGATTTTTCAAACGAGTCACTAATTCAACTCCTTCGGGAAGTTGCGGTAGTTTAATATCCTGATCTGCTAAAATTTTTTCAATAAACGCTTTCATAAATGCTTCATCCGGCCGGGTAGCCAGATAGTACGCCTTTCCAGAACCAAATAAGTTTTCTGTAAAACTCGGAAAGCCGGCGTAATAATCCTCTCCAAATGATGCCAACGTCTTAGCTGTTGACGTATGAGCAATATCACACCACACAGAGCAACCATATTCTCTCTTGAAATCCTCTAGTTCTGCTGTTATTTTAATTACATTTTTACCTTCCTGTGGCAGAGGATCATATTCTTCAATTTCAAGACCAAGCACATCTTTCAATGGCCCAAGGTAGCCATTTAAGAACACTCCGCCATGCTCATCTATATATCCTGTGAGATAGGTAGTAATAAACGTACCACCATTTTCGACAAACTGTTCCACCGACTCCTTAAAACCGGGTTTAATTATATGTAAGAGAGGAGCAACAACGACCTTATATTTTGAAAAATCATAATTTACAGGAATGATATCTACAGGTACATTTCGGTCATAAAACGCGTTAAAATAGTATTCGATTTCCCCGAAATAACTAACTAAAACCGAAGGGAAAGGCTCGCTATTGGTAGCCCAGAAAACTTCATTGTTAAGTGATTTGATACCACTTCCATAAGGACTGTCAACAACCCACCAAGAATCATTATCCATAAGAATAGCAACTTTTGTATCTATCGTTGAACCTGTAACGTCCTTTACTTTTTCCAATTCGTTACCCAAAGCACAAACTTCCTTGAATACGCGTGATTCTGCGCCATAATGCGGAACCATTCCACTATGGTATTTTTCAGCACCTTTTCTGGAAGCTCTCCATTGGAAAAACATGATGGAATCTGAACCTTGTGCGATGGCCTGATAACTCCAAAGACGCATGACTCCAGGACGTTTGTTAATGTTTACGGGGTACCAATCCACCTGTGATGGAGCCTGCTCCATCAGCATAAATGGCTTACCGAGCAAAGAACGCATCATCGAATATCTAAGTGCTGCCCACCTTCGAGCATTGGGGTTCCCAGGATCAGGATAACAGTTCCAAGACACCACATCCAAGTCATTCTTGAATAGAGAGTGATCAAATTTGCTCCAGTCGCCCTCAAAATTAGTTGTTACGGGAATGTCGGGCGTAATTTCCCTAATCACTTTACATTCTTCCATAAAAAGACTAAAGAAGCTTTCACTTAAAAACCGTTTATAGTCCAGTAGCTTAGTTACATTACGTCCCCCTGCACTGGCCTGAGGAGTATTGATTTGGTTCCAGTTAGAATATTTTTCGCTCCAAAATACAGTACCCCAGCACTCATTCAGATTATCTAAGTTCTTATATTTCACTTTCAGCCATTCTTGAAAAGCTTTTTCACAATTTTTACAGAAGCACATGCTGTTCTTATTTCCTAATTCATTATTGATGTGCCACAGCTTTAATGCTCTATGCCCCTTGTAATGAACAGCTATTTTTTTTACCAATCTTCGAATTGCTTTTCTATAGCTTGGGCTGTTCATGCAATAGGTCTGCCTTGAGCCACAAGCCACCCGCTCGCCTGATTCCCTTACAAATAGAACATCATCATATTTTTGCGTCAGCCAGTTTGGTTGAGCTGCGGTTGATGTTCCTAAACAAACATCAATATGATTTTCAGCGAGCATATCCATAATCTTATCAAGCCAGTCAAAGGTAAAGGTATCTTCATACGGTTGAAGGAGAGCCCATGTAAAGATAGCAATACTCACCATGTTTACATTGGCCTGCTTCATTAATCGGATATCTTCTTCCCACATTTCCTCAGGCCATTGTTCCGGGAAATAATCTCCGCCGAATATTATTTTATTGTTTGAAATCATTTAGTAATATTATTTCTTATTTGCATATCCGATTAATTTCGTTCAAGGTAAACCATTTCATCTCTAAGGGCTTTAAAGCAACGCTTGCTGATTTTCCATTTGCTAAATACACAGTCGTATTCAGGGCTTGTTCAGTATTGTTCATGACAATAAATTGTTCAACGTCAGGGTAATAAGCGCAATCCGTGTCGATGTGCGTGGTGTACCATTTTCTCAATTCATTCTCCTGCCTGGATGCCCATAGAACCGCACGGTATAACAAGCGCATGTTCTGGGCGTTATGCAAATATTCCGCAAGATATACTGCTCTACCTCTCCCAAAAGCATTTGTTGACACGTGAACAGCATCATGAGCACCAACCAATAATTCAGCGCCGAGACTGTTCAAATGAACTTGTGAACTTATAACACCAAGATTAATATCATCTTTCATATCTTCAAGAATGAAATGATTACTATTTATTTTAGGACATATATTCTTTGACCATGAAAGCCTGTTACCAATTTCCTTTTCCACGCCCAGAACATCTGATAACTGAAAAAATCGTCCCTGATATTGATAAGCCGTGGGGTCTTCAACACCGATGAAGCCACCACCTTGATCAACCCACTGACGTATCTTTTCAACAATTTCAGGATACGCCCAGTTTTTGGCTCCACTCCAGGCACTGCCAGCACGACCCCAATTAATAATGACTCCAATATCCTCACTAATGTCGTTCTGACGGATATCATCGAAACTAATAAATACGACTTCCGCCGCTAGGCCGCTTAAAAATTCAGAAATATGCCCTTGTGGCCAATTATCGTTGTGCATCCACGATCTAGCCTTGCCCCAGAAATCCAATAACGCCACCTTTTTGGGTATGCTATAAGGCTTCGTCTTTTTCGTTCTGTCAAGAACAATTCGAAATTCATTGGCCAATTCTTCCACATAATCCAAAAAATCAGGATATTTAACAGCAAGGCTGAGATAGCCGCCAAAGCCGATTCTATCCACACAGTGTCTCAGTAAAGCCCTTCGAATCCCCTTCCACCATTTCTTGCACTCTTTAACAGGATCACCGTCGTCTTTAAAAATCGGCTCATCCTGAAGGTTGACATCAAAAAAATAAGGATACAACCTTATTTCCTTGAACATTTTCCCGGGGACATCGGATATTCTTCTAAGCTCCATGCCGTTTATACAAGGACCAATGATTCCATCAAAACCAAGCTCCTCAAATCCATCAAGATATGGTTCTACCCCAATCCAATGATCGCAGAAAAAGAATATTGCCTTTTTACCAGATCTGTGCACCTTCTCAACACACTTTCTAGTATAACCTCGCACAAATTTCTGAGTGAAGTCCATCCAATCTAGGAACGATTTCTTAGGAACTCTATATGAGGCATTGAAGTATCCTTCATCGACAATATCCTCACTACGCAAACGATACCCTTTCTCTTTTTCGAACTCATCCAGAGCCAAGGCACTCATTGGATCTATATATCCATTCCAGTCCAAATAAAGGGTTTCCCTTCTTTCACCCTTAATAAGTGGAAACTGGTAAATCATAGAGGTGAAGCGAACATAATCCGTATTGGGATGCATCTCAAGCCATTTATCCAAATATGCCAGTAGATATTCCCCTGTCTCTGGCTGGCGCGGATCAACTCCCATGCGATGTTCGCCTGTCCAGTGGTTGGTAATATAATTATACATTGAAGTTGTTTCCCAGATCTGGTAGACAAGAAAATTGACCGTATAAACATGCCATTGCCTGGGATACTTTATAAGAACTTCTCCGCTTTGTTCCAAGTATTCCCAATTGTCGTTGTCTATTACTTCGCCGGTTGTTCTGTCAATGACTTCCCAGTAATCATGAGGTTCATGTTTTGTATCAACCCTGAACTGCTCCTGGCTGTACCCTTTTTGTATTCTAATTCTCAGTTCTCTATCATTATTACAGGTAACTGGAAAAGACATAAGATATTTCTGCTGGCATTGATCAGGGTGGTCCTTGGCCCAGTCCTGATCAGCTCTTATAAGGCAAATAGTAGAATAAACCTTAAGTCTCATAGTCAGTATTTCCGGTGAAAGCGATGTCCCATCACTATCACGGACTGCATCAGCTCCCCATTTTTCACACAGCAACTTTACTTCTTTTTCCATTCCTTTTTGGGCCGGAAGCGTAAAATGGCCTGATAACTTCTTGGAATCAGTCATGTACAATCTCACTTTAAGTCACTGGCAACAGTATATACTATCTTAGTCTTCATCCTTTGCCAGAATATCATCGACTGTATAACGTTTGAGCATATCCTTGTACTTACACTTATAGACAGTGTAAAGAAAGAGGATTTCTAGCTCAGCTCCTTCCCAATTGCATCTTCTACAATAGTACTGATCTACTTTTTTATCATAAAGTAGGTCAAAGTCAATATCACGGAAGAGACAATTGGGACAGCGATAATTTATTTTGCCCTTTCTACCTTGAGACAAGTCACCAACTCCTGATTAAGTCCAATATCATTCGAAACACCAATTTTTAAATTCGGTGCAAACGAATACCCCTCTTCATAATAACCTCTGCAACCCTCAGTAATGGGCGTCAGGCTAACCTTCGTCTTAACCTGAGGGATAACAGCTTCCACACACTCAGCATTTACTATGGAGTATTCTCTGCACTTGTATTCATAGATCAGTTCATGGCGTGAACCGTCTTTAGCCAAAACAGAGAGTAAACATCCAGTCATATCTTCTGGATATTCAGTCGTACCCCAACAAGAAGT
>Ga0180437_10001080_pt1 | contig 48081 bp, 61 predicted proteins | sample SS_ome_4_FD_132410 | JGI IMG/M metagenome (GOLD analysis project Ga0180437, IMG submission 132410) | Hypersaline lake sediment archaeal communities from the Salton Sea, California, USA - SS_3_D_1 metaG | ecosystem: Environmental > Aquatic > Non-marine Saline and Alkaline > Hypersaline >... | reverse complement strand
CACTGGATCTGGGTCAACCGGGGCAACTGGGCAAACAGGTCGATCTATAACCGGAGCAACAGGGTCCACTGGATCTGGATCAACAGGAGCTACTGGACAAACAGGCCAATCTATAACCGGATCAACAGGAGCTACCGGTCAAACAGGCCAATCTGTAACCGGGGCAACTGGAGCTACTGGATCTGGATCAACCGGAGCTACAGGATCAACAGCAGCAACTGGGGCCACTGGACAAACAGGTCAATCTATAACCGGAGCAACAGGAGCCGCTGGATCTGGATCAACCGGAGCAACAGGAGCTACTGGACAAACAGGCCAATCTATAACCGGATCAACCGGAACCACCGGAACCACCGGAACCACCGGAGCCACTGGATCTGGAGCTACCGGAGCTACCGGATCAACTGGACAAACAGGCCAATCTGTAACCGGAGCTACCGGATCAACAGGAACCACCGGATCTGGATCAACTGGAGCTACTGGAGCTACCGGCTTAATAGGAGCTACCGGCCAAACAGGTCAATCTGTAACCGGGGCAACTGGAACCACTGGATCTGGATCAACCGGAGCTACTGGAACCACCGGACAAACAGGCCAATCTGTAACCGGGGCAACTGGTTCTACTGGATCTGGTTCAACCGGAGCAACTGGGGCATCAGGTGGTGGAACTGGAGCAACAGGTCAAACTGGCGCTGAAGGTGATACAGGATCAACAGGGCAAACTGGTGCTGAAGGTGATACAGGAGCAACTGGGCAAACTGGTGTTGAAGGCGATACTGGATCAACAGGGTCGACTGGATCAACTGGATCAACAGGACCAACACCAACAGGACCAACTGGAGCAACTGGTCAGACAGGCTCAACAGGGTCATCTGGAGCAACTGGGCAAACAGGAGCTGCAGGCAGTCCTACTGGTGCAACAGGAGCAACTGGTCAGACAGGAGCGGAAGGCGATACAGGGACCACCGGCCAAACAGGGGTCACCGGTCAAACAGGTCAGCCTATAACCGGGGCAACAGGAGTCACTGGATCTGGATCAACTGGGGCTACCGGCTCAACAGGAACCACCGGCCAAACAGGTGATCAGGGAGCTACTGGGACCACCGGTGCAACCGGTCAAACAGGTGATCAGGGAGCTACTGGGACCACCGGTGCAACTGGACAAACAGGCGATCAAGGAGCAACCGGGACCACCGGTGCAACTGGACAAACAGGCGATCAAGGAGCAACAGGAACCACCGGCCAAACAGGTGATCAAGGAGCCACCGGGGCCACCGGTTCGACTGGAGCAGAAGGCGACACTGGAGCCACCGGTTCGACTGGATCTTTTAGTAAAGGTACAGCATTTCCAGGGACTCCTTCAGACGGCGATTTCTTCTATCGTACTGACTTAGATCATTTATTTAGATATGATAGCGGTAGAGGTAAATGGTTAGGCGAGTTAGAAACTGAAGGTGGTGGCAGAAATGGTACGGCACAGGGTGGTACTTATATACGGCGATTTGATGGAATGGCTTATAGTGCTACGTTAGGCGTCTATATCCCATGGGACGTCACAATAGTAGGCTTTACTTGGGTAATGGGTGCTGGTGTTACAGGCAATTGGGAAGTTCGAAGAAATGGTGCAGTAATCTCTACGGTAGCTACTGGTGCTGCTGCTTCTGGTTCTTCGATGACTCTTAATGACAATTTTGCTTCTGGTGGAATTTTTGGAATTTATTGGAATTCTGGAAGTAATGCCACAGATCCTCAAGTCCGAGTGTACTTTAGAAGAAGAGCAACCTAATAAGGTGAATCATGGCACGAAGTGTTGTTTTTGTAAATGATAGTGGAACTGATTGGATATTAACACGATTTGGTGGACTTGTAGTTCCTGCCACCGATGTTCTTGATGTAACGGCTCTTTTATCAGATACAGAAATTGTTAATGCTATTCAGCAAGGCTTAAATTCAGAATTTGATGCTTCCCATTATATTCAACGAAATGGTGTAGCTTTATCAGCAGCTGAATCTGCTAATTATGGAGCACAGGGGCAGGCTGGGGGTATTGCTTATCTTGATTCATCCGCAGAAGTAGATGATACGCAACACGGTAGTCGTAGTGGTGGGGCTCTTCATGCTGACGCTACAGCTGTTGTCGCTGGTTTTATGACTTCTGCTGAAGAAAGTAAGTTAGCAGGTGTTGCAACTAATGCTGCAAGGATGCACGATTATATTTATGGACGCAGCACTCAAGTTCCAGGGCATGGAACTTTACAACTTTTAGGTCCTGGAGATACGACAGTAGGCATTCGTATAAATAGAGTTGGAACTCTTACAGGAGCTTCTATTCAAGTTGACGTTGTAGACGCTTCAAGAACATTTGACCTTCAAATTCATCAGAATGGGGGTTCAGTTGCAACTGTCTCATTGCCTCTTAGTACTCTTGGAGCTAGTAGATCAGATCTTAATATAGCAGTGGCTGTAGGTGATTTAATGCAAGCATTTGTAGTGCGCACTGCTGGTGTTGGAGCTTCAACATTTGCGAACATTCTCGGAATGATCGAGGTACAATTCTAATGAATTTGATTTTAAAATCTTCTACTTCAGCTTTTATGCTTGCAGATGTTGGTGTAATTATAGATGCCTCGCCTACAGGCTCAGATTTTAGTAACATTCCAGCTCTTATTAAGATGCTTGGGCAATCAACTGAACTTAGACCTCTTGTTGCTGATGGATCAGTTGTTGTAAATGATGGCAGTACAGATCTTGGTACCACTGATGGTCAACGCTATTTGAATAAGATATGGTTACAGTCAGGACATGATACTGCAGTGCAAATGACCCAGGTTGAAGGAGAAATTACTGACTCTCAGCACGGTATTCGCGGTGGTGGTACACTTCACGCTGTAGCTACACAATCTGTAACTGGATTTATGTCCACTACAGATAAAACAAAATTAGATGGTATAATAGATGGCGCAGTACCTTCAGTACAATGGAGTTTAGGTGATAATAATGGGCCTGGATCAACTGCAGGTACTGGTACACCTACTATTTTAAGATATGGCGTTTTTGTTGGAACTGATTTTTGGACTCCTGATACTTTTACGGTGCTTGCAGATACTTCTAATGCTTCAAGAACAGTTGCTGTTGATATTTATGACATTACTAATGGTTTATTAATGGGAACAATCTCAGGCATTGCTGCGACCACTCCTACACTCTATAGCACATCAACTTTAACTAATCTACCTGCAACGACCGCAACCATTGCCCTTAGAGCTTATTATGAAGGTCAATCATCAACAGCTACTGTTTTTGCAGCTTATTTTTATCCAACTGCTTAAGCTTAGATTTAAGGTAAAAAGATGGCGAATTTTGAACAAAAAACTAAATATTCATTATATTGCAACAATTGTACTGAAACGCGTTATACTGCTTGGTGTGCAGATTCTGCAGGCGAACCAACAATTTGCCCTATATGCTCATCGGCCGATATTAAAGATATTGCTCTTGAACAGCAAATAAATAAAGGTGTCTATTCCGGAGAAGCTGAAGAAGAGTATCAGACAACAAGTTCAACGTGGTTTGAAAGAGTAAACGCGTTAAGACCAGATATGCTGCTTGGTGAAAAGATAAAGGTCTATTGGTATTGCGAGGTTAAGAAGTACGGCACTGCTAATGCAAAAGCTCAGATAGTGGCATCAGGTATAGAGCACGATGATGATGTTGTTGCAGCATGTAATTGGAATATTTATATGTGGCGACCGTTTTCAGGCACAGCGATCTTTGAAGCATCCTACTCGGAGGATGTTACTTTTGGTTTACAGTTTTGTTCACAGACGGCAGGACAGCAAGTAGGTGTTCGCCGTGCACGGATTTGGCTTGAAGAACTTCCTGAAGGAACTTAGACATGGCAGTTACTAAATATACCTATTCGATCTCGACAGACTTTACAGGTCTTGTGGCACCCTACACTCGACCCGATCTTGGTGCCCTTACTTACCAGATTCAAACATCATCTATTGTCACAGCACTTAAGAATATTGATACAGTTGGGGACGCCTGTGATATTTACTTCAATGCCTCTCTTAGCAGTGAGGATGAGACTACTCTTGATGCTATAGTTGCGGCGCACACCGGTGCTCCTTTGACTCCTGCGTTGCCAATTCAACCAGTTAAAGAGATCGACACTTCTGGGCTTAACCCAGATACCGCAAACACTAAGTTAAAAGGGTATGAGTTTGTAGCTGACGGTAAGACTGAAGGTGAAGGTGCATGGACAAACTTTGATTTTTCATTCCCGTATGATGTTGACGTTCTTATGGGTGAAGGAATTGCTCCACCCGACGGTGCTGACGGCGATGAAATGGAGTTTTATGTTGCCCCTGATCTTATTGTTGGGCAGGTGGCCGCAGATGCCTCTTCGGGGCAACCTGATATTTATTTTAATGCGTCTGCTTTACAGAATCTGAAACCTGGGTTTTTTGTACGTATTGGTGCAGCTACCGATGACCTTCATGAGATAGGTTCTATCGACTATACTACAGGTAAAGTAACTCTTACTTCAGATCTTGAAGAAGCAAAAACAACAGATGACTATGTTCTTAGAACTATTAAATATTGTGAGAGCATAAGTATGACTCCAGGTGAGGTACTTAATCTTGGAGGTCAGACTAGTGGTTCGGTATTTATTCCAGCTAGCACAACTCTCCGCGTACGTTATTATAACACTCAGAGTACTGATACCGATGTGACATTTCGAATTATTCTTAAATACTAATAGAGGTTACAAATCATGGAAACGCAAAACCTTAAAGGTGTCGTAGGATTTTCTATCTATAAAGGGGGCAATTGGTTCTTTAGACTTTTAGCTAAAGCAATCCAGTTCTTTACACAGCACAGCAAATGGAGCCATACTTTTGCTTGTTTTATAACTGATCTAGATCTTGGATCTTATGTAATCGAAGCTGAAGAGCTAGGAGTTACAATTGATTCGTTTGGTAAGTATCAGACAACTGATTATAACTTTGAGCTTTGGCTGCCTCTAGCCCCTGAAGAAGACATTATCAAAGGCCTTCAAAAAGTAAAAGAGCTTAATGGTAAGAGCTATGGCTATTTTCAGCTCTTAGGCTTTATTCTTGTCTGGTTAGTTAAGAAGATTTTTAGAAAGAAGGTCAATAACCCAATTAAGGGTGGAATCATTTGTTCTGAACTTGTTCTGATCTATCTACAAACAGTTGGTATAGACAAAGATAAATTCTCCGAACTAGACAAAAACACTACATCTCCTGAAGATTTGTATGAAATAATTGATAAATCTGAAAATTTTAAGAAAGTAACTTTGACTCCGCAAGTTGAGGAGAAAGAAGATGCCCCATCGAGCAGTAGCTAGTTTATATGGCGATGGCGCCCCGACAACGCTTACACCTGAATTCGAAGGGCAGATCTATCGAGATGAACTTAATAATGAATGTTATATTTCTCGCAGTAAGTCGCAGGGTGATTGGGATAAATTGCTAACCAAAAATAAAACATGGTTACAGTTTGGTGTAGCTAGTCGTTGCAGCGGTGAAATTGATCTTGAGTATTCAAGTGTGGGTACTTCGCGAATGGGTTTTATTCCGATCAATGATTGCAAGTTAACTAAGATGTGTCTTCGCGTAAATAAAGCTGACGGGTCGCGTGATTATCAACTTCGCTTCACTCGAGATCCTTCAGGTACTAATCTTCCTCTTGCAACATTAGATCTGAAAAGTGGAGACCTTTACGAAATCGATGATTCCTATGATGTTTCTCTTTCGAATAGTAGCGATTATGGGCTTTTTCTAAATCGCATTTCAGGTACAGGTGATTCAGATTTCGAGTATATTATAGCAATGGTCGAAATTCAATTTACGTAGGAGTCTATAAAATGGCAGCCCCTTCTTATTGGAAAAGTGACATAATGTTGACTGGTGCCGAGCCTGTGCTCTTTGATGTTCAGAGAGCTGGTTGGGTTCGCAATGATCGAGGTGTGGGTATCGGCACGGATGGGTCAATTTGGTTTATTAAATATGACGGAACGAACATTAAGTCTGTCGAACTCGCTTAGTCTGAGGTAAAGATGGCTATTGATGTAAGTCAAAGTGGTTATAACTACCATTTAAATATCCCAGCAGGATATGATCTTGAAGAATATTGGTCAATTTTATTTTCTGCTGAGGGGACGAATGAGATCAGCTTTAACGAACTTGCACAATATTTGACTTCTGAATATTTCCCGGAAGCGACTCATTGGCGTGAACCTATTACCTATCTTGCAGGTAATGTACCCGATATTACTGATATCTTAAATGCTCAATGGATGCCAAAAGACAAAGGTTTCTGTGTTGGGCAAGATGGGTCTATTTGGCTTGTTTATTATAGTGGTTCTTTTATTAAATCTGTGCAGTTAGCTTAGGAGAGGCGAGATGGCTCATAAGCGTCAGGCAAGTTTGCAAGGCTCTGGAGCACCTACACTTGTGATTCCAGAATTTATTGGTCAAGTTTATTTAGATGTCGTGAATGATCGTTCATATATTTCAACTGGATTAGTCGCGGGCGCTTGGGAACAGCTTGGAGTTAATGCTGTTGTAGACCTAGGCGGTTCTGGTGTTAACTATGTACGATTTGATCAAAATCCTCAGGTTGATGATTATTTTACTGTAGATGGGCGAGTTTATATGTTTGACCCGTCAGGCGGTCCTGCTTATGATGTTGCTATCACGCTTGGAGGAGATGCTGCAGCATCTCGGGATAATGCACGTGACGCAATTAATGGTGACGCAAGTGCTACAGTCAATGCTCGCGAAGGAGATGGTGACGTTTTACAGTTAGTTTCTAAAGCTACAGATGCTAGCGGGGCTTTCAATATGTCTGAAGGTTCTGGTGGTCGTTTGGTTTTGGGAAATACTAATGCAAAGAGTGCTCAAGATCCAGCAGAGCGCAGAATCGCTACTATCCCGTATTGGATTACAAATACAGATGTAGCAACTCTTGCAGCTGGTGGGCAGATTCCGGTATTAGCTTATAGCAATGACCCAACATCTCCTACGGTTGGTGCTGCTAATGTTTTGACTTTTTTCGGCGACTTTAAACCGATGACTGCAGCGGTCAATTTTAAAGTTCAACAGTTTAATGGACAAAGTTGGGTGGTAATGGTTAAAGATTCAGGTGCAGTTTTTGCTAATGGTGATCTTCTCCTCCTCGAGTTATGGGTCTAATGCCCGAAACTATTTGTTCGGATTGTGGCAAGGTAATACCTCCGGGTGTTGGTTTTTATCTTTATGATGGAGTATCTGACAAAGAAGGGCCTTTTTGTCAGCAATGTGTAGATTTAAAAAGGAGATTGCAAGATGAAGAAAGTGGGCGAAGAAGAGGAACCAAGAGAGAAGAGAACACTTAGCCAGGCAGCCCGAAAGATGATTAACTATGTTCAGGAGTTTGGCAAAGATCTCGCTCGGGAAGTCTCACGCGATGAGATTTTGGACTTAATAGGTCAACTCGAGACTTGGGAAAAACATCGAGTTCTTCAAGAAATGAGAAGAGCTGAAATGTCTGAAGATGCAATGGTTTACGGAATGGTCAAAGCAAGTATCAAGAGAGCTTTTGTTGCGAACGAGCTTCGGGCGATTGCTAAAGAGCTCGAGAAACTTTAGAACATTTTGTTATAAATTGTAAGATCTTTCCTGTAAAATGTGTATAACATAAAAACGAATGTGAATTTGAAGGAGCAGGAAAGATGGCTAAGAAAGAGAAATGGCGCCCTAAAGGGAAGGGTGGGCCTACTCGTGCACGGGTTAAATATAAAGATCGTTATTATTGTTCCTTCTTTTCGATGAATATTGTTCAAAAAATGACTTTTTGTAAATTAGAGTATAATGATCTTTGTGCTGGTTGTCCTCATAAAGGTGGTGATTAGAAAATGCAAAAACACAAAAAAGAAGGGTTCCAAGATTATTCGAAAGATGTAAAAGAGTATGCACCTAAAGGTTATCTTCAACCGTTGTATGATCTTATAGGTAAGCGTATTAGACTAAGTTCGTCCACTTCTTCTGGGCAAAAAGGAGCAATCTCACAATTAAGTTCTGTGAGTCAGGACTATGATCGGAATCTTGGTTTTAGTATTTTAGTACTGCGCTTTGAGAGTGGGTCTAATGTAAATATCCCTCTGCCTTCTGTAGTTGAACGATTAGAGCCCGGCAGAGTGCTTTTAGATTTTAAACGTACAAGCCCTTTTGATGATGTAGCTAACCCATACCGAAAAATGCGTAGAAATGTCAAAGGCTATGCCTTAGAAGATCAAGGAAATGAGCCGCAGGTTTTAATTGAAGTAGTTAACGAATAAAACAATGTCTGAAGAAAAAGAAGTCATCTCGTTTGAAGACTCTTTGCCTTTGATTGCTAAATCTTTAGAGGCAGCACTCTTTGCGGGCATTGGCACTTCATTGATGAATATTTACCGCACTTATTCAGATGATGTTCGAAAGCATTCTCTAGAATATACGCCAGTTTCTTTTGCGACTTTTGTGAAGTGGATCATAGATAAACCTTACTATTTTACCTTGAATGAAAACAGGCATTTAACGCGCGTATATGAGAGATTAGACGACAATCCTGATGCTGCAACTATTCAGAAGTTTATTCGTTTTTCGATTATGTGGCAGCTGAATGTTCCAGCGAATCAGAAGATGCCGCTGGGTATCAAATTCGAAAGAGATGACGAACTCAACAATCTAGAAAAGCTTGATGCCTTCGCACATGAGTTCGATCTTGAAAAAAATTATGAATTTTATGATACGGTCGATGAAAACGAATTGTTGAGAAATCAGATAGACGATCTCTATCTTTTGACTGAAGACATCGAAAAATTAGAATCAATTCTGAATTCTTCCTGGGAACTTTTTGGAATAGTTCCTGACGTTACATCACAGTTTTGGACTAAAATAACCGAGCATATTGAGACGCGTAACGAAAGTAGTAATGCATGAGTTATACTGTAAAATTTAAAATTAAAGTTAATGCCGGCATAAAGGAGTTATCTGCTACGTATTGCGAATACATCGAGTATTTGGTGGATTTCTTGAAGCCCGAAGATGATGAAAATTTTCAGTTATTTGCAATGCCTTTTTCAAAAGTGAAGCCAAAGATCAAATATATCTTAAAGCCTTTGAGGCAGAATTTTCAGTTGACTAAACCTTTTTTCAGTTTGGCAGAACGTAGAGCTCTTGCTCTTTTAAGAGATTTTTGCCGAAAAGAGCATAAGAATCTTGTAAATTATAATGAGGAGGTTAGGTTAGGAAGCGTTCCTACCTTGCCGAAGTTTTCAAATAAATTAGATCTTAACTCTAAAGTAGCTAAGATAGCTGAGAATGTTCTCAGCATTATTTTTGGCAAGCAAATGATTACACTAGATATAGATTTAGATATCTCACAAGATTTACAGCCGATTCAAATTGATTTAGAAAAGAATGAATTGCTCCTTTTAGCTCCAGGCGTTCGTAATGCGGGCGGAGCTCAGTCGGGCACTAGGTTTGTATCAAACCTGTGTCACAGTTAGTTAATATAGAATATTTCTTCTCTATTAACTAACTCACAAAAGAAGAAAAAGGAACGAAGATGGGAAAGCAAAGGAGAGACAAGATGGTTATGGTAAGTTTAAGCGATGTTTGTCGCGCCTCGTTAGTTCCGTCCGAAGTAAGGCGCGACGTTATTAGTTTAGTTATTGCTTTTAGTCGAGAGATTGAGGAGCGGGGTCTCACGAAGGAAGAAAAGGAAGGGGTTGTACGCCTTCTTCAAGAGTTCCTAATCGACTCCGATTCTTAACAAGAAAGATGAAAGATCCAGGATCTAACAAGGCAATCTCTAAAATGTTAGACGAAATTTCTGGTTATCTTTCACGCAAAGATGAGAATGTGCATAAAGCAAGAGCATATAAGCGGGCAGCCTTAATTGTCAAATTACTGCCCTATGACCTCATATTTATGGAGCAACTTGATTCAATTAAAGGGATAGGTTCATCACTCGCGCACACCATTGAGATAATGCTTGCGACGGGTACTTGCCCTTTACTTGAAAAGCTTCGGAGAGAATTTGGAGGGAAGGCGCTGTAAATGAATGCACTAACTGTAGAATTCACCGTGTATGTGAGAAAGCTTGCTCGATCTGACTTGCGTTTGCATCTCTTGAGAACTTCAAAAAATTCTTCAGACGTGCAGAATCTCTTAGAGTTTGAGAAGGGATACCATCAAAAATTACAGGAACCGGTGATCAATCTTAGCAAGCAGATTGATGGTGCTGAAGCAATTGCGTTAAAAATCTTCAAACAAGAAACAGCACGCAGGCTTAAGATGTATAAGCGGGATATGAATTTCTCATGTCCTGACTGTATCAATCTGCTTGAAGAAGGAGATACCTTTACTTGTTCTAAAGGTATCGATCCAGCCACTGTGCTCGAGTGTCCAGAGTTTTCAAGGGAAGGAACAACAACTTGGGCACAACATGTTAATAATCAAAAAGAGAAGGCTGAAATTTTGGAAAAGGTTTTAGAAGAAAACTCCTACCTATTTGACTTTAAACTTCTAAACTCTTCAGCAAAAGATGATTGATCCTAAATGGCAGCTTTGTAGTTACCTTTGCCTCAATAAGAACCAAAAACCTCATCTAGAAGATCTGGAATGGTTTTGCCTAAACTTTGATGTTCCTGCTAAAGTTGCTGAAAATCTTAATGATTTTAAGACGTATTGCGAATTCTGTAAAATGTTAGACAGACATGCATTTTTATTTTGTAAGGGTTATACAGGCCCGGGGGCCGTGATCCTCACTTGTCTAACATGCGAAAATCATGACGGTAAAGAGTGTACAGTACTCTTTGAGATTCTAGGCGAAGAAGCCAGAAGATTAGCCGCACAAGATAGGCATAAATTGATCACGGAACCTCCGAGCCAAAACTAAGCTCATTGGAGGTTCAGATGATCACGCAACTCTCCGGTAATCCTCAAGAAGATATTAGCACTACCTTAAGCGATCTGGGTACTTTGAGAAGTACTCTCAAAGAGAACAATAAAAAGCTCTTTGATTTGAGAAATGATCTCTATGCTAAGAAACGTCAAAAGAAAGCAAAACAAAAGGAACTAACTCAAGCCCACGATCGTCTAAAAGCGACAATTGCAAATGAAATGGCTCCCGGTTCAAGCAAACCAAAGTTTTCAAATGAAGTCAAGAGACAAGCAGAGTTTTTAGAGCGTTCTGCAGGTGATCCTACTTGCCGTGAGTTAGAAGAACAAATTGATGCGTTAACTCTTAAAGTCTCTGAGATTGAAGTTGGCATCGAGAGTGTTCTTTTTGAGCAAAGTTTGTTCAAAGATGATTATGCTCTTGGTATTCAGTTACTAAAGGTTTTAGATACTCAATTGGGAATGTCTAAATAATGCAGACATGCTCAAAATGTAAGAAAGAGCTGGTTGTTAAAGATGCAATGTTTTTCTGGCGAGGGCACTATTTTACAGGGCTTGTTTGTGAAGAATGTAAGGCTTTATATGATAATCCAGATGACAGTTTTTTAGCACATGTTAAAAAGACGGCAGAGGCAGAAGTTGTAGAAGATGCGATCTTTGCTTTAGTTGCTGACAGACCTGTCAAATTTTCTGTTCGCAATAATTGCCCCTATTGCACTTCAACTGATGTCCAGATGATTTCAAGATACTCCACAGTTAATTATCCTGATCCTCATTTTTCAGATAATTGCGTATGTACAGCCTGCGAAAGATCTTTTTGCCGTGAGAGAAAAGGAGCAAATATTTGGTTTACATCTAAAGGTAAAGTGCTCTTAGGAATGCCTTCTTGTTTCGAGTCCTATACTTACACATGTAGGCATTGTGGCGGAGATGTACAACGAGAGTATCGTGAGCTTGATGGAGTTACCTTACTTGTTGGGAATGCTTTAAGATCTGCTGAGGGTAAACCACAATTTCGCCCTTTCTATAAGTGTTCTAAATGTAATCGCGAGATAGAATATCCAGAGAACTATTGGAGTCCGAAGAGAGAGCATGGACAGACAACAGTCAATTAAAAAATGGTTAGAGGCCGTAAAAGACCTAGGTGAGAACTTAGATCAAAAAGGTTTCGGTGATTTGATGCTAGAGATGTTTTTGTTGGGTTCTCATTTACCAGGCTTGTCTAAAGAGATTTTAGAGCAAGCGGAGTTCCATAAGAAGTTGGAAGCTGTGCGTTTTGAATTGAATAAACGTGAGCAGCAGGTCGCTATTACTTTGAAGATCTTAAGAGATAAAGGTCTTGTGTGAAACCCTCTCAGGTCAAAGCTTTTTGGACTATTTACCGTTCTAGGGCGTTCAAGAAAGAACTTGAGCGGCATTTTTCTAAGATTCAAGAATACGCTAATTTCGAAATTTTGCATGAAAAGTTCTCATACGCCAATTCAGGTTTAATACTAAATCGCTCATCTGCCTTTGTTTGCAAAGCACTCAAAATTTACGATCGTTATACTCAGAGTTTATTGCCCGTGGTGCTAGATCGCACAACTAAAATTGCTCATTTGCTAATTCGAATTCCCAAGTTTGAAAACCTCTATAAGATCCTTAGGAATTCAGAGTTAAAAGTTGGAGATCTCTTAGAGCTAGAGAGATTTTGGAATTTACCTCTTAAAGGTTTAGGTCCGAAGAATTTTGCTTATTTGTATTATTGTTTAGAGAGACACAATCTAAGGATAGAGCGTTGCAGATGGATCTTGGTATAATTGGGCACACAAAGAGTATTAGTTTAGCTCAAGCACTCATTGAGAAGAAGTCACGTTCATACTTCTTTGTTGGGCAAACGGGTATAGGTAAGAAGACAGTAGCTACTGCTTTAATTCGTTCTTTATTGTGTCTCGAAACTGGATCAGAAGAATGTCAGTGCCAATCTTGTTCTTTGTTTGAAAAAAGAACGCATCCCGATTTTAAATATCTTGTGCGTGATGGGAAATATTTTAAGATCGAGCAGATTCATCTGTTGCAGAAAGAATGTTCAAGAAGACCGAAGATCGGGCAGTATAAGGCATTTCTAATTGCCGAAACAGACAAGATGACAAGCCGAGCCGCAAATGCTCTTCTCAAAACTTTAGAAGAACCTCCTGATTATGTTTTTATCTTTTTAATTGCACAGGATGCAAATCTTGTTTTACCTACAATTAAATCTCGTTGTTCTGTTATTAAGTTTAAACCTTTAACAGAAGATGCTGTAAAACAAGTTTTAGAGCACAAAGATTTTTACGGTGATCTTGAGTTAGCTTCGAAGTTGTCTTTTGGTAGTGTGCGAAAAGCGATTTCCTGTATTTCAGGCACAGCATTGGATGTTAGAGATCGTGCTCTACAATTATTGGTTGAGCTTTCTGATTATCATATCTATCGTATTTTTGAACTAGGTGATTCCGGAGTTGATGCGCTCTTTGTTGACTTTCTTCAGCTCTTAGTTTATGATCTATTAGCTATCAAGAAAGAAGGCACTCTTAAAAATATTGACCGTGCTGAAGAATTACAGAATTTAGCTTCAAAGTACACACAAGAGTTTCTTGTACAGGCTATTAGACGTTTAGTGAGTTTTAAAAATCGAAGTTGGTTCAACATCAATTTTCCTTTACATTTCAGTCAGCTGATTTTAGAATTAAAAGCGCTGAATTCAAAATATAAGGCAGTATGCTAAAAGGTTTCTTAGATGCACGAAAGAAGATAGCGAAGAAGAACTTGAAGTCTGTTTATTTCCTTTGGGGAGACGAAGACTTCTTCAAGGATACTTTAGTTGATCAAATTATAAATCTTTGTTCTGATTATGATCTTGTTCGATTTTTTCCGAATACCCCGTATGTTCAAGTATTAGATGCGCTTGATGAAGATGACTTCTTTAACCGGCAACAGTTGATCATCATTAATGACTTTGATAAAGCTGATTATCGTGATAAGATAATAAAGCAAATATCCAAGAAAACTTTTGATGACGTGCTCCTTGTCTTAAAATCAGAAAAGAGCTTTAAACCTTTGCTCGAGAATTCAAACGTTTTCTCATTCGAGAGTAAAAAGTTAAAACTCTATGATGAGAGTGTTCCAAATTTTATAACCGCGATTGTAAAAGGTACAGGCTATTCAATCGACGATTCCGCTACTAAATTTCTAATTTCAATTTGTAAGAATGATTTAAGCGCTCTAGTAAATGAGCTTAGAAAAGTCTTTTGTATTAAAGAAAAAGGATCTTTGATCAAGATCGCTGATTTGAAAGATATCGTTTATATCGGGCATAAAGATGACATTTTTGAACTTACAGAACTTCTAGCCAAGAAGGACTTAAAAGCAATCCTTCATTTAATGTCTGATTTAGCAGTAACCGAAGATGGAGTTATTGGTACAACGATATATTTGTTCAAACACTTTAAAAAGCTCTGCACAATTGTTGATATGCTCAAAAATGATTTCACTCATGGTGAAATAAGCAGCCATCTAAAATTACCTTATTTCGTAGTTAAAGAACTTGAAAAACAAGCGAACAAGATCACCATGAAAAAGTTGTTATCCTTTTTCAAAAAATTATGTGACATAGATCTAAAAACAAAAAGCACAAATGTAGACGGTTTTACTTTGCTGAGTAAGTTTTTTATAGAAGCTTGTCAATAAATCTTTACTTTTTCCTTTTGTATATTAGGCAGGAGGGTGAGATGAGTAATGAAATTTTACCAGTTACTGCGCATGTTCGTCTCCCGATGTGCTGTGCTGTAAAATTTAAAGTACCTGGATCTTGGTCCTCAAAAGGCGAAGAGCAATTTAAAAAGAGCATACAAAGGTTAGCTGTTGAATTAGTTGATTCAGCTCTGCCTCAAATCTTAGAAATAAAGATTGATGATCCTGATCTTATTGATTTCGCTAAAACTCAAGGTATCGAAAATATAGCAGAGCTTGAATTTGAGTCTAATGGTAATTTGACCGTCACTGATCTTATCTCTTCTTGATCGTGCTTTCTATGTCTTTCCTTCAGAAAACAAATCTTGCTCAAAAGATCAGAGAGTGTCGTAAATGCCCTGTACGTAAAGAGATTCGTATGCCTGTGCCAGGTGAAGGCCCTGATGATGCCATAGTTGTTTTCATTGGTCGTAATCCCGGTAAAAATGAAGACAAGAAGAATCGCCCTTTTATTGGTAGAGCGGGTGTTCTTTTAGATAAGATTATTAAGTTTCTTGGTCTAACGCGAGATCAGTGCGGTATCGTTAATACAATACGTTGTTTTACACCAAAGAATCGCGCACCAACACCTGAAGAGATCGAAACTTGTAAGTTTTGGTTAATGCGAGAGTTAGCATTTTTCTCTGAGAAGAGGATTTTATTCCCTTGCGGCGCTGAGGCTTTTAGATCTTTTTTACCACAATGTCGTGATAATATTTCTAAGGTTGTAGGTAAAGCTTTTCGTCCAGAAGGCTCAAAGATTACTACGATACCTTTATTCCATCCTGCTTACATTTTGAGAAATCCTAGCAAAGAAACAGAACTGTTTAATTTTACTTTACCTCGAGTTAAGAACTATCTTGATCAAAGGTTAGAAGAGTTAAAAAATGAAAGTTGAAGAGTTAGAACTTTTGATTCGCGCGCACAAAGAGATGTACACACATGGCTTAACATCTCTTTTGCCCGATCTTGATCCTATTTCAGATGCTGAGTTTGATGCTTTAGTCGATACGCTTAGATCATTAGCTCCTGAGTCTGTTGTGTTAGATGAAGTAGGTGCTAAAGTTCCTGAGAGTTCTACTCTTGCTAAAGTCGCCCATCTAGTCCCCATGGTGAGTTTAGATAAAGTTACCTCTATTGAAGAGTTCGAAAAGTGGATTAACCAAAATAATAAGATTTTAGATCATAGGCAATCAGATGAGCTATTTACTAAAGCACATATAGAAGATCTTGTTCTTTCCTTAAAGGCTGATGGTGTTTCAGTTGAGCTTGAATACGAAGAAGGCAAAGTCACCAGAGCCTCTACTCGAGGAGACGGTTTTGTTGGTGAAGATATCACCAAGCAAGTTCGCAAGATGCAAGGGTTTAAAGAAGAGATTTCAAGAAAAGAGAAGATATACTTGCGCGGTGAAATGATTTTGACCAATGAGTTACATCAGAAATACTTCTCTAACATGAAAAATGCGCGCAATGCTGTTAGCGGAATTGTCAAAAGATTAGATACTGTAGGTTGCGAGCATATACAAATCCTCTATTTCAGTGTAATAGGTATACCCCTTAAAGAGGAATTTGATAAACTCTTATTCCTCAAAGAATTAGGCTTGCCTCGCATACCAACTTGGCTTATTAAAGTTGGAGACTTAGAGAACCTTGTTCCTAAATTTGAGGAGAAGCGCTCTAAGTTTGCTTATGAAATTGATGGTTTGGTTCTAAAAGTAAATGCTTTATGGCTTGCCCAACAACTTGATCTCAATAGGGTGCTTGAAGGAAAGAACCCCAAAAGTCAGATTGCTTATAAGTTTCAGTCTGAGAAAAAAGTTTCTAAGCTCATCGCTATCGAATGGAGCCTTGGGGCTCGTGGGCATGTTACGCCGATCGGAGTGGTTGAACCTATAGATCTTGGTGGTGTGACTGTTCAAAGAGCTTCCTTAGCAAATGTCGCTGAGATTCATAGGTTAGGTGTGCGTATAGGAGATGATGTTTTAGTTGAGCGAGCAAATGATGTTATACCGAAGATCTTGAAGGTGGTCAAAGAAGGAGATGATCGTTCTTTAAATATTCCTGAGCAATGTCCGAATTGTGATTCTGTCTTAAGTTTTGATGATACCTTCTTGACTTGCCTCAATAGAGACTGTTCAGGGAAGAAATCTGGATCGGTGCGCACCTGGATTGTTAATCTTGGAATCAAAGATTTTGGCGAGCATTTAATCGATCAATTGGTTGACAAACAGATTGTGTGTTCGATTTCTGATCTTTATGCGTTGAAAATCGCTGATCTTGTTGAGCATATTGACCGTTTTGGTGAGCGCAGTTCTAGAAAGGCTCTTAAGAACTTGCATGACCGCAAAGAGTTAACTTTAGCTCTCTTTCTAGGTTCTTTAGGTATAAAGAATTGTTCAGAGTCTACTTTCAAGCTTTTAGTCAATGCTGGTTATGATACGTTAGATAAAATTTTGAAAGTGCAAGTCTCAGATATCCTGCCTATAAAAGGCATTGCTGAAAAGACGGCAGTTATGATAGTTGAAGGCTTAAAAGACAAGTTAGACGAGATTACCGCGCTTACAAGACATCTTAAAATCATTGAAGGCAGTCAGCAGAGAGAAGGAGTTTTGTCAGGTTTAACTTTTCAAACGACCAAGAAGTTGCCTATTTCTAGAAAGGATTGGGAAGCCCTTGTAAAACAGAATGGTGGTCTGATAAAAGGAGTAGGCAAAGGTTTAGATTATCTTGTGACTGAGTTTCCTGACGCTGATTCAAGCAAGCTTCGAAAAGCTAAAAAATTGGATATAAAGATCATTTCATATAATGAATTTATAGAGCTCTTGAAGGGATAAGAATGCTTAATTTAACACAAAGAAAAATTGTCAGGCAAGCGTTAAAAGATTTACATTCAGATCATGTGCTTACTTCTCTTGAAGAAGTGCATAAAGCTTGCGCAAATGTCTTTAAGCAAAAGCATCTCAAAGTATCTAAGAGTGCACTTAAAGAAGCCCTATTAGAAGAAGAGAAGGCTTTTTGTAAAGAGTCGAAGGCTTCAGCAAGAAGAAGAAATTACACAAAGAGGGCAAAACCTAGAAATCTTGAAGAAGGTTCTCGAGCCCATTACACAAACGCTGAACGCAATTTTGTTCAGACTATTATGAAGACTCTAAACAAGCACACATCATATGATTTAATTCGTGGAAAACATGTAGAAAAAGTGATCGATATCTTTAGAGAACTCTATCCAAAGATTTTTGGTAATGATCCTTTTAGGACAGATCAGGCTATCAAAGCTTTGATCAGAAGAGAGCAAAAAAGAGTGCAATATGGATTTCAAAGATACCTACCGAGCATTTGTGAAGATGATTATCGAGATATGGATGAGATACGGCGCAGACTTAGAAAATTAGTGGTGCGCCGAGTCAAACGTGTTGAAGACGAGCAACCTTTCATCCTTTAGATGCGATATGTCCAAATCAGAAGTTCTCCAAGGTTTTGTAAAAAGAGTCATTGCTCAAAAAGAGGAATGGCTTTGTTTCAAAATGTCCAATGACTTCTTTCTAGAAGTCACTGTTGTTGGTAGCTTAAACTGTCAGGTTTGCAAAGATCAAGAAGTCAAAGTATTTGGGCAATTTGTTGAGCACCCCACTTGGGGTCAGCAATTTAAAGCGACTCGAATTGAATTCCTTTCATTCAAGAGTAAAGAAGCTGCTAAAGATTTTATAAAAGTCCTATTACCAAGCCTAACATCTAAGACCGTAAATAAAATTGTTGCTAAACATAAAGAGAAAGCTTTAGAAGTTTTAGAGAGCAACATAGATGATTTTGATTTTCTAACTGCTGATCAAAAAAACTATATTCAACATACTCTTCTTCAGCACAAAGAACAAAGAGAAGGACTTGAATTTTTATTCGACTTAGATTTGAGTCCTTATCTTTGCGCACGTGCTATTGAGGAGTTTGGAAGTTCTTTAACTGCGAAAGTTAAGGAGGATCCTTTTTGTTTGTTAGAAGTTGAAGGATTTCCTTTTGCTGAAGTAGATAAAGTTGCTCGCAAATTTAAGATCAAAAAAGATTCCCCTCAAAGAGTTCGAGCAGTTATTTTTCACGTTTTAGATCGCATAATTCCATTTCGCGGGCATCTCTTCGCTTCGATGTCTGATATCTTTTCAGAGATCAAGACTTTAAATTCTGAAATTGAGCCTATCCCTTTATCAAAAGATATTATTTTTAAAGGACTAAAACAGTTACGTGATGCGGGTAAGATCATTGTGGAATCACGAAGAATTTATTCGAAGAAATGGTTCGAGTTTGAAGATAAAGCTGCACAGAAACTAAATGGGTTTTCAGGCAAACCAAAGCTGAAGATTAATATCGAGAAATTTATACGAGATTATAGTATTCGTTTTAATGTTAAATTTAGTGATGAGCAAGAAGAAGCTATAAGAGCTACGGCTGAACATAAGATCTTTGTAATCACAGGGTATCCAGGAACTGGTAAAACTTTCGTAACTAAAGTTCTTGTTGATCTATTTAAGAAACAGAATCTCTCTTTTGCTTTGTTAACACCTACAGGTATCTCAGCAAAGAAATTAAGTTTAGTTACAGGAGACTCAGCCGGAACTATTCATCGCACTCTTGGGTATAAAGGCCGCTTCAAACCATGGTCCTTTAACGCAGAACAAAAATTTGCGACCGATGTTGTAGTTATCGATGAATCTAGTATGGTTGATCAAGAATTATTTTACCGTTTATTAGATGCTTTGCCTTCAGAAGCAATGTTGATCTTCATTGGGGATGTTGCACAATTACCAAGTGTGGGTCCGGGTAATGTTTTGCGTGATCTTATTGACTCTGAATGTATTAAAGTCGTTAATTTCAAACAAATCTTTAGACAGAGTGAAGGCAGTGCAATTAAAATCAACGCGAAGAGAATTAATGAAGGGGAAATGGTTGATTTAAAAGAGAAGTCACACTTTTATTTTATTCCTGAAACGCATCATACGAAGATGCAAAAATTGATCGTTGGTCTGGCGAAAAAATTCAAAGGGCAAGATTGTCAAATTCTAAGCCCGAAGAAGGCAAGCTTAATAGGTACACATTCTTTGAATAAAGCCTTAAAAGAAGCATTAAATCCTCCCTTAGATGAAGAGTTGGGAGTTAAGAGGCAAGAGATTGTTCTAAGTAAATATTTAGATTTTCGCGTAGATGATAAAGTAATGGTAACAAAGAATGACTATGAACAAGAAGTGTTTAATGGTGATTGCGGCAAAATTTTAAGCATTGATCAAAAGAACAAAGAAATTTGTTTTTCAGTAGAAGGTTCTAATCAAAATTATAATTATTCATTTGCGCAAGCAAAACAAAGGCTTCAGCATGCTTTCGCAATTACAGTTCATAAATCACAAGGGTTAGAATATGATGTGATTATTTTTCCTTTTACAAAGACTTTTTATAATCAGTTGTACCGAAATTTGTTGTATACTGCTACCACGCGTGCTGCTAAAAGAGTTTTCATAATCGGAGATGAAAAAGCGATCAAAAAAGCGATTGATAACAATAAGATCGTTCGTCGAAATACTTTTTTATCTTTCCGAATTAAAAAGTATTTTCTAGACGAAGATTTCTTGTAAAATAGGTAGTTAAATGGATTCACACCAACTCAGAAAAACAATGAAGATCAAAAAAGTTATTGCCGCTGCGAGTTTTTGGGGTCAGTTTAAATTTCGTGGTGATAGTTTCTTAGAGTTTGAGGCTGTTTGTTCGGGGCAGGATGGTTGGTCTTTAGAAGAAGCAAAACAAGTGCATCTTGAGTTGGCCAAAGAAGTAACTTTAGGCTGTGCTCTAGATGCTATAACACGAGGTCAAATTAGTAAAGAAAATTTCGCAAAAATACAATCTAGTACAATAAACACATATGATAAGATGATGTCGAAATTAAATAATGTAGAAGAACATTTAGATGAAGAAACTAAACAGGAGAGCTAATAGATGGATCAAGAGAGAATTAACGCTATCTATTCAGAGTTAGATGGCATTGATTTTACACTTCAGGATTATAATACGCCTGATGAGATTTCATTAGCTATTGTTCATTGCCGTAATAAGATTAGTGCTGTAAGTATTTTGGCCGTTGAAGTGCAAAGATCTATTGCTTCTGTTCGAAGAGCATATAAGAGTACAAAGAAAGAACGTTTGATCAAGTATAACCAATTAATGCGTGAAAGCGAAGAGGTTAAACAAGGAAAATCAGGTTTAGATCGTCAGGCAATCGCAGAATCCTTATTGTCTGATCTAGATACGAGCATAAGTGATCTTGAATGCACACTTTCAGATCTCAAATTTTTATACGAGGCCATCAATTTACGAATCTCAAATTTAAATAAAACGAATAGTGATATTAGATTAGCGTGGAATATTATGAGTTCTTCAGTACCTCAAATAGTTGACGCCTTAAAAGATCCATCACCTATTTCAGTTACTGAAGAAGATTTTTCAGATTTCGATCTATCTACTGACATAAGTAAACTCAAAGGTTCAGAACCTAAAGAAGAACCGAAGAAAGAGGAACCGAAGAAAGAGGAACCGAAGAAAGAGGAACCTAAAGAAGAACCGAAGAAAGAGGAACCGAAGAAAGAGGAACCGAAGAAAGAGAAGTCGAAACCTTCAAAGAAAAAGTCAGAAGAAATTTCTGAAGAAGGTTTTGGTCTTTCAGAAGAAGTAGATCTTGATCTTAGTGGCGAAGAGATTGGTGCGCCTGTCAGCTTAGATTCAGAACCTTCTTCAGAAGATGCTGATTCTGAAAAAGAAGACACAACATCAGATGATGTTGATATCGAGGATTTTTTGAACGATTTGTAAAAGGAGCTCAAGATGAACAAGGATGCATTTGTTAGAGGCGTTGCAGAAGAGTGCGGTTTAGATCCTAACAAAGGAAAAGATCGGGCACTCGTAGATACCGTGATTTTCAAAGGTTTTGCCCCGTTTATCAAAAAGACTTTAGCTGCAGAAGACAAACTTACGATTGCTAATTTTATCTCTTTTAAGACAAGTATCCGTAAAGCCCGTAAAGGCAGAAATCCGGCTACAGGTGAAACGATCGATGTTCCTGAGAAGAGGAGTGTCCGCACTCGTCTGCACCAGAGTTTGATCGAGCAATAGCTTGAAAGATTTCGAGAGATCTTTCAAAGAAGCTCTAGAAGTAGTTTGTGAGCATCCTCTTAAGAAGAGAGAAGTTAAGAAATTACTTCTAACTTTATTTGAATGTTTGTTTGAAGAGTTATCAACTAATGGGCATTTCATTTTTCCTAAAGGGTATGGGTCATTGCGCATCAAGCAATCAAAACCTTTTAAGATGCAGAAAGCTTCTGGAGAAGAGATCGAAGTGCCCAGCAGTAGAGTAATTCGGTATTATCCAGGTCGTCTAATAAAGAGGAGGATCAATAATGTCTGAGGGTATGATTGAAGAAATTGGGTTCGATGATGATAGCGTAAAAGTATTTGATATCGAACTCTACAAGGGGAGGAAAGGATATTCGGATCGAGTTGGTTTTCCTCTGCTTGGAAAAGGTAAAGGTTCGAATCCTGTGCCGTTCACTCTTAAAGCAAGAGTGCATTACAATGAGAACACCGGTACGTTCTTATGCCTGAGCACTCCGGAAGAGAAAGCTGATTGCTGTAAAAAGCTTGGAGATCCCGGATTGCGCTTTGGTACAATTGTGGTTCAGTATCTTACCGAGAAGAATGGTACTTTGAAGAAACCTGGTGGTTATGATTTGAAGTTCTGGTTCTTCTCAGACAAGAAATTTGATAAGTTAAGATCGGTCAATAGTGAATACTCATTGGCTGAAAAGGATCTTAAGATCTCCTGCACCAATGAAGAATTTCAGCATCTTGACATGATGCCCTGTAAAGAAGCGATTTGGTTGCTGAAAGAGAACCTGAAAGAAAAGATTCAGGAAGACGCGGAGAAGCTTAAGCCGCAGCTTAAAAAGCTGCTTGCGCGCAATAAGACCATTGATCAAGTACGTGAAGATCTTGGAATTTCGTCTGGCGGTTCAGGACATATCGACGAATCCGATCTTGGCGATTATAGTGACGTGCTTGACGAAGTCGACTAAGCAGCTAACTCCAAAGCCTACCTCTAAAGGTATTCCAGGTGAATGATCTAATATTGGGTGTAGATCCTAGTTTGACCTCAACAGGATGGTCAATTCTTAACGGGGCTACGAAAAAATGTCTTGATTGGGGTGCAATTAAGACCACCACAAAGGAGTTAATGGTTAAACGCTTTTTGGTGATCCGAAAAGAAGTTGATCAGTTAATAGCCCAATATAAGATTAAATTTGTTGGCTGTGAATCTCCTGTTTTTGGCGGTTATGAAACAGGTACTGCTTTTGCTCTTTACATTCTTTTGCAAGAAGCCTTTCTAAAACGTAAAGTTAATTTAGTTTATTTCGCTCCTAAACAGTTACATAAACTTCTAAAGGAAGAAGGTTATGGGACAGCCGGGAAGATTTTTAAATCCGATAGTGTAGAAGCTGCTACAGATTTTTTAAACAATCAATTACCTAACCGCGCCACCGGAGATAAAGCCGATTCATTGCATGCTGCCCGTTTGGGTTATCGTTTTTGGCAATTTTTTAATAAGAAGTTGAAGATAGAAAATTTAACGAAAGCCGAAAAAGAAATGTTCGCTAAAACTCATACATTCGTAAAAGGTAATAAAAAAGGCACTACTGAGAGAAAAGGTATAATATATAGGGAAGATGATTTATTTTTTAGATTTTCTAAGCACAGTATTTGATTTTTGATCGAGAAGCTCCATGTCTAAGAACTTTAAGAAAGCAATTGATTCAGTTCGCAAAGCAACCGAAGACAGACCGATCAATCTTGCTGCAGATTTTCCAGAATGGCCCGCATTGAGTACTGGAAGCATTGTACTTGATAAAGTGATCGGTATTGGAGGTATCCCGAGAGGTAAGGTTACCGAGATCTTTGGGGATGAATCTGCAGGCAAAACAACTGTAGGTATCTCACTCTGTATCCAAGCTCAAAAGAGCGCAGGCAAGAAAGAAGTTTATCCTGTGCTCGATGATGCGGGCAAGAAGATTAGTTTGACTTCTGTCGGTACTGCACTTTATATTGATTTCGAACATGCTTTTCATCCTGGCTACGCACGAACAATCGGCTTAGATACTAGTGCAGAACGTTTTCTTTTATATCAACCAGATTACTTAGAAAAAGGCGCTGCAATTATAAAGCATTTTTTAGATGAGAGTGTTAAGGCTCGTAGGCGTATTGTAGATGTAATTGTTGTTGATTCTGTTAGTGCAATGGTGCCCAAGAAAGAATTTGAAGGTGAATTAGATGATGCCAAGAGAATAGGTTTGCAGGCGGCGTTAATGAGTCAACTTTTAGCCGCCAACGGTAAGAAGTTAGGTAAATTAGGAATCTCTCTTGTTCTTATAAATCAGTTAAAACCTGCTGTAATTTTAGATCAGTACGCTCCAAAAGATACCGATGCAAAACGAGGATACCGTACGAGTGGCGGACGCTCTATCAAATTTTATGCAATGCTTCGCATATTGTTAAAAGCGACCCGGAAAGAAAAAGGATTTATTCCTAATTCATTAACCGGCAAGCCTGAAACTGTACCGATTAGCACAATGGTTAAAGCAGAGACAGTTAAAAATAAAGTTTGGTATCCTCATAGATCAGGTGAGTTTGTAATTCGCTACGGTGAAGGCATTGATAATGTACGCAGTGTAATTGATGTTGCTGTTGCGAGCAATATTATCGAGAAGAGTGGGAGTTGGTTTAATTATGAGTCTGAGGTTAAAGCTCATTGTTTCAAGACGCAGGGGCTTGAGAAATTAAGGAAAGAAGTGCTTGATCGAAAGGATTTAATCTTTGAGATTCAAGATAAGTTAATTGCAAAATCTTCTGATGTTGTAAAAGCGAGCGACCAAGATATAGATGATTCACAAATTGTTGTTGAAGAGTTCGATGATGATGCTTATGAAGAAACTGATTAAGGAGAACTTTGATGCCCAAAGAGGCTAAATCATCTAAACCGAAAGGCTTAGAAATAAAACCTTATTTTTCCGATGGTGCGAAACACCCTTTTGAAGAAATCTCTTGGGCCCAGAGAGATGCTGTAATTAAAGGCAAGAAAAAAATTATCTTTGAGCAGAAGAATGTAAAAGTGCCTGAATTTTGGTCAGATCAAACTTTGGCAATTGTTTGCTCTAAATATTTTGGTGGTTCAGGCCCAACGCGCGAAAAAGGCGTTGATGAGATGATCAAAAGAGTTTCAGGCACAATTACAAAATGGGGTAAAAAGCAAGGATACTTTAAAACGGCAAAGGATGCAAAGATTTTTGATTATGAACTTTGCCATCTTTTAGTTGATCAGAAGATGTCGTTTAATAGCCCTGTTTGGTTTAATCTTGGGCTTAAAGAGAACCCTCAAACGAGTGCTTGTTTTATATTAGACGTAAAAGATAATATGGAGCATATTGGTCGCAATATGCTCGTTGAAATGAAGATTTTCCGATGGGGTTCAGGGTGTGGGTCAAATAGATCGCCTTTGCGTGCATCTATGGAATTAATTTCTGAAGGGGGAGTTGCTTCAGGCCCCGTCTCTTTCATCTTAATTTATGATACAGAAGCGGGCGTGGTAAAGTCAGGTGGTAAGATGAGAAGAGCCGCTAAGATGGAAATCTTAGATGCAGACCATCCTGATATCTTTCATTTTGTTGATGCTAAAGCGTTGGAAGAAAGAAAAGCGCATGCTTTGATTGAGGCGGGATATCCGAATGATGAAGCTTATGAAGCAGTTTCTCTTCAAAATTGTAATTTAGCCGTTCGCTTAACTGACGAATTTATGAAACGTATTGAGGTTGATGGTGATTGGTTTACTACTTTTAGAGTAACTGATGAGAAATATGATACCTTTAAAGCGCGCGCACTTTTGAAACGTATAGCCAAAGCTGTTCATTTTTGTGGTGATCCTGGTCTTCAATTTGATGACACGATTAATCGCTATCATACTTGCGCCGATACTTCACGCATTAACGCTAGTAACCCATGCAGTGAATTTATGTTTATAGATAATTCTGCTTGTAACTTAGCTAGTTTGAATTTAATGCGATTTCGTAATCCTGATGGTGCGTTAGATATTGAGGCATATAAGCAGGCTGTAAGGCTTACGATTATTGCTCAAGATATCTTAATCAAACATTCAGGTTTCCCAATCGAAGAGATTACACGAAACAGTCAAAATTATCGACCTCTTGGTTTAGGTTATGCTAATTTGGGAGCCTTCTTGATTTCGAACGCCTATGCTTATGGTTCTTCAGAAGCTCACGCTTTGGCAGGCGCTTTAACCAGTTTAATGACCTCGTCTGCTTATCTTACATCACGTGAGTTGGCAGAAGCTGTTGGTCCTTTTGCTAAATATAAATCTAACAGGGCTTCTTTTCAGAGAGTTTTAGAGCAACATACTTTGAGCTCAAAGAAGCTTGAGCATGAGATGATAGCAACTTTTGATGATGATCAGCATATTGCAGTAATCGAAGAAGCCTGCAAGATTTGGGATTCTCTTACTGATAAAGAGATCAATTCAACTATTGGTTTCCGTAACGCGCAGGTTACTTTGTTAGCTCCTACAGGCACGATTTCCTTAATGATGGGAGCTGAAACAACAGGTATTGAGCCCTATCTGGACATTGAAGTGCAGAAGGATTTAGTTGGTGGCGGTTCATTGAGTTTAACTGGGCGTGCTTATTCGTTGGGTCTGCGTAAGCTGGGATATACCAAAGAAGAAGTACAAGGTATTGAAGAAGCTCTTACATCAGGTACTCCAATCGCAGATCTTGATTTAAAACGAGAAGAACATTTCGATTTGTTTGCCACAGCATTGGGTGAAAGGAAACTTCGCCCGAAAGATCATATCGATATTATGAGTTATGTGCAACCTTACTTAAGTGGGGCTATTTCAAAAACAATTAATCTTCCTGAAGCTAGCACAGCAGATGAGATTTATGAGCTTTTAGTATATGCTTGGAAGAAAGGGTTGAAGTCAATAACGCTTTATCGTGATGGTTCAAAATGGTTGCAACCTTTAAGCAAAAAAGCACAAACGGCAAAAGGTCTTGCTCCCCTACTTTGGGGTCAGAGAAGAAAATTACCTGCCGACCGTGATTCACACTGTCATGAATTTAGTATTGCTGGGCGTAAAGGTTTCTTGCATATCGGCTTTTTTGATGATAAGAAACCAGCAGAGCTGTTTATTCGTATGTCAAAAGAAGGCAGTTTAGTCTCTGGAGTTTTAGATCTTGCAGCCACTTGCGCTTCTTTCGCTTTGCAGTATGGATGTCCTTTAGAAAAATTGGTTGATAAATTTTCTTGGACTCGTTATGAACCTGCAGGTATTACTAGCAATGAGAAGATTCGTTTTGCGCAATCTATTGGTGACTATATCTTTAGATACCTTGCAACAACCTTTTTAGAGCAACATCAGTTACCTGATGCTCCTGCAGACAAATTAAAGTTACCCTCTTCTTTAGGTAATCAGCCTGAGATTTCGAAGATCGCGGATAAAGCGGTACCTTCTCAAGATGCACCATTTTGTCCAAATTGTGAGCAACAAATGTATCGTTCTGGCACTTGTTTTCAGTGCCGTAATTGTGGTGAATCCGACGGCGTATGTCAATAGATATAGATATAAAAGATTTCCAATCTCTTGAGCAAGTAAAGTTGCGAGTAGAGAAATTTACCACTTTAATTGGTGGTAATAATTTAGGCAAGAGTGCGGTTACTCGAGCAGTGCGTAGTGTCGCGAAGAATAAAGGAGATGGTACAAGACTAGGTGCGAAATTCAATGAAGTCACCTTATCTAATGAGCATTTTAAAGTTGTTCGCAAAAAGGGTACGAAATTTAATGATTATCGTATTGAGCGTGAAGGGTATGGTTCTGTTGATTATACTAAAGTAAATCGTGATGTGCCTGAAGAGATTGCCCAACTTGGTTTTAAACCTATTCAAGTTGGGCGTGATAAAGTCTTTGTTCAATTTCCGAATCAGTTCGAAAAGATTTTCCTATTAGATCGACCAAGCGCTGTTGTTGCTGAAGCTCTTTCTAAGATTTCGAATATTGAAGTCATTAATCGAGCTCTACGCGCTGCTAACCGCGACCGTAAGCAAAAAGAAAGTCTTTTAAAAGTTCGGCGTTCTGACGTAGAGAATTTAAAAGAAAAGCTGAAACAGTTTGAGCGCCTTGAAGAACTCAATATTCTTTCTGATGAATTGAAACAATTAAAGCGCGAGCATGGTGCTCTTGAGCAGACGCTCGAAGAACTTGAAGCATTTCGTTCAGAGGTTACTGATCACAAATCACGCATTGAGCACCTTTCTAGGCTTGATGAAGTTTCATTGCCTAGATTCGATTTTTTAATCTTGGATGAAGTCACGTTTTTAAGCACTCAGCTCGAACTTTTAAGAGTTTCTAAAGAGCGTCTCAAACGTCTCTCAAAAACAAAAGAAGTAGTGTTACCCGAAGTTGACTCTGTTACTACACTTTCAGAAGAAGTCATTTTTATCTCTGATAGCCTTGATGCTTATAAGAACCAAGCGGTTTCTGTAAAATTAGCGGAAGAAGAATTAGCAGATGTGCTTAAAGAGATTGAAGATCTCGCTGAAGAGATTGCTAAGATAAAGCAAACTGAAACATGCCCCTTTAAAGATGTTTTTGCATGCACACAGGATTGGTAAATATTGTTAGTGCTGCTGATTTTCATTTTTGTGATCGGCCTCCTGCTAGTCGTTTAGATAATTATGCTGAAGCTTTATTCAGCAAATTAGATCAAATTATAACGCTTTGTGTGAAAGTAAAAGCTAAAGCTCTTTTAATTCCGGGTGATTTATTTCATGTTAAAACAGCCTCTAAAAATAGTCATTGGTTAGTTCAAAGATTAATAAGTTGTTTCACAAAACTTAAGGATAATAATTGTCAAGTTATTGCGATTGCAGGCAATCATGATCTTTCTTATTCAAATCTTGATACCTTAGAGAAGCAACCTTTTGGTACTTTAGTCATTACCGAATCGATGATACTACTTACTAAAGAGCATCCTTGGGGTATGCCTGAAATCATTTTGCGAGAGGATGATTTTAAGATTCGAATTGTTGGTGTTTCTTGTGGTGAAGATGGTTCTGAGGCGCTTGAAGGTCTTACTTTTCAGAAGAAAGACGAGGACTGGTTAATTTGTATGGCACATGCTTTTGCAAGCCCTCTAAGATCAACTTTTTTTGGAGTTGAAGTTCTCGGTTATAAAGATATGCTCGAATTAGATCCAGATATCTTTATTTTCGGGCATTTGCATAAAGATCAAGGTGTTAAATCTTTTGGTGATAAGCATTTTGTTAATGTCGGGGCTGTTTCAAGAGGCACAATTGGTGAAGATGATGTGGGTAGAAAACCCAAGATCGCTTTGATTTCACTTAATAAAGAAACTGTTAAAATTACACCGATTGCTCTAAAAGTCACCCCGGCAGACGAAGTCTTTAATCTTGAAGCTAAAGAGCAAGCTGATTTGCGCAACAAGGATTTGCAAACTTTTATTGAAATGGTTTCAAAAGAGCAAACAGATAACTCAGATGATATTAGAGCTGAGCTCGAAGCCCTTTCATTTGCCCAAGAGGTAAAAGAGAAAGCCGAGCACTATCTTGAATTAGCAAAGGATTCCGACTAGATGGCTTATTATTTTTCTTGGAATGCGTATTGGACTTATAAAAGTTGTCCAGCAAGGTACCGTAAAATTTACATTACAAAAACTCCAGTGACCAAAGTCTTAGATCATTATAACTTGGTTTACGGTGTTGTAGTGCATGAGGTTGTTGAGCGATTTTATCGGGATAAGCTTTGGAAGTTAAAGAAAGATTGTAGTAATAAGTTAGCGCAGCTTGCACGTGAACTCGCTGTTAAATATATTAAAAGTAAAACTATCCTTTGGGATAAACCTAATCGAAAATCTGCTTCTGAACTTATAGAAGAAATTGTGGGGGATGTCCCAAAGCTTTTGGCTGTGATTAAAGAACAAAAACTTTTAAGCCCGGACACTCAATCTGAATATAATTTACGTGCAAAACTTTCGAGTTTTACTATTGGGGGCAGAGCAGATCTTTTAGTAAACAAACCTGAAGGTTTATTTTTAATTGATGGTAAAGGCGCTAAGAATAGCAGACCTGAACATCGTTTACAGCTTATCTATTATACTCTTTGTTTTTATCTCAACAAGCGAGTCATTCCAAAATTTGTAGGTATCTGGTATTTTAGAGAATCAAAGATTAAGTGGTTAGATATTACTTCTAAAGAGCTTAAAGAATTAAGAGACGATCTTATTCGAGTTAAAACCTATATCCGAGAAGGAAAGTTTCCTCTTGCTGAGAAAAAAGATAATTGCTATTGGTGTGATTATAATAATGTCTGCGGCAAAAGTGTTGATCATTTAGAAACCGAATATGGTCAAATAGTAGAAGCTTTTCTATAGGAGGATCTTATGAGTGTTGTTGGAAAAGATCCAGCGAATATTCAAGCAGCTCAGCAAGATGCCGAGCAACGCAGGTTGAAAAGAAAACAATCTATTCGGGGTAAGAGCGGAACTGAAAGCGGAGGTGGTGTTGCTTTTGATGAGGCTCCTTCTGAAGCCTCTGAGATTGCCCCTTCTAGCACACCGATTGCTGCTCCTGTAACCTCTTCTGAAGATACGCAGCAGGTTGAGGGGACTCGAGAGATCAAGATTATTTCAGATGGTACTTTTGCGGGCACTCAGATTTTTGTTGATGGTAAAGAAACCCGCACTTCTGACATGAAAATCTTTCTAAGTAAGACTTCCGGATTTGTATGTAAAATTACTCAGGAAGTCGATTTGTTTCGGAGTTAATCATGGACGATCTTTCTAAGCGCGTAACTAAGATTAAAGAAAAGAGTGAGAAATTGCATGACAGGAAGATACGTTTAGAGGAGCGTTTAAAATCAGAAAAAGCGGCATTAGCAAAAGTCGTTCAAGAGATTAAAGATAAAGGATATGATCCTAAAAAGTTAAAGAAAACTGCCGAAGAGAAGAAGAAAGAACTTGAAGAGATAGTTGACAAAGTTACTGTGGCCTTAGATAAAGCTGAAGAAGTGCTAAATGAGATCGAGAAAGAAGATGCTGGAACGCCTGAATAATGTTCTTGACCGAACACTCGAAGTTAATGTTATCAAAAAACAGATTGAGAAAGAACTTTCTCAAACCGAGCAAGAGATAACCTCCCTCAATTCTGAAATTGCCCTCTTAGATAAGGTAGTTGAGCTCTTTAAGCATCTTCTCGATAAATTAATTGTTTCTAACGTGAGTAAAGTTGAAAAGTTGGTGACTTTTGGGTTAAAGAGCGTTTTCTATGATCAGAATCTCATTTTTGAAGGAAAGATCAAAAGAGGTAAAGGTAAGATTGGTGTAGAGTTTCAGACTGTGAAAGATGGCAAGATTGTCGGAGACGCAATTGAAAGTTTTGGTGGAAGCATTGTAGTTGTAGAATCTTTTTTGCTTCGGATCATAACTATTTTACGAATGGGTTTAAGAAGATTTTTGAGTTTAGATGAAAGTTTTGGTGAGGTAGATCCTGAACATAGTGTTAGCACTTCAAAAATGATAAATGAGATTTGTGAAAAGTTAGATTTTGATATACTTCTTGTGACTCATAATAGAGGCTTGCAAGAGCATGCCCATCATGTTTTTGAGGTTATTGAAGACCCAAAAACATCTTCCACAAAAATTAAAAAGCTTCGATGAAATCTGAAAGAGATATAAAGAGAAAGATCAAAGATCTTAGATATCGAAGCCTGCAAAAAATTTATAAGAAAAGGCTTTCGAAGAGGCCAGAAAATTGCAAATATAATTTTAGGCAGAGATTGAAAGAAGGTGAAACGATTGGTTTATGTATGCCTGTTGAAGTTCTCAAGAATGCAAATATCCAAGAAGAAGAATGGCAAGGGACGATTTGTGATGCTTTAGAAGATGCCTTAAAGTGCCCTCGTTTTGAGTTAGCTCAAACAAAGAGTGAATTAACTCAAGAGTTAGATGCTGAGCTTAAAGATCCTGAAGTGCGAAATGAAAAACATAAAGCCATCCATGTGCTCCTTTGGGTGCTCGAAGAGAAAAATTCAGGTCTTGTAAAAAGAATATTACATTTTTGTTTTCCATGGTTTAGATGAATTGCGCTGAACATTATTACACAAAAACGGTGGAACCTCCTGAGAGTGTTATTGATTATCTTTTGTCTAGAGGAATAACGCGGGATGAAATCTCGAGTTTTGGTATTCGCTATTTCTCTGAAAAACCTTATCTAGTTGGCCCAAAAAATAATGATTATAAGAAGTTTTATGCTTGGTCAAAAGCTGGTACATTATTACCTGGTAAGTTAGTTTTTCCATTCAGAAACAGTCAAGCGGAGTTAGTAGGGTTTGAAATTCGTGATCAAGATCCGGAAAAACCTTTTAAATCACGTTTCTGGATTAAGTTAGCGAACAATGAGGGTGTCTTTTACGGTTTAGAGAAAGCGCTAGAATCCATTTGGGTGAATGAATGTGTTTATCTGACTGAAGGCGTTTTTGATTATCATCCCTTACAGCGTTTGTATCCGAACAGCTTAGGTGTGCTAACTGCGCATATTTCTGCGAATCAGTTAAACTTTTTGAGACGGTATGTCAAAAGAGTTTTTACACTTTTGGATAATGATAAAGCAGGAGAAAGTGCGTTTGTAAAATTTCAAGAGAAGTCAGAGGATATTTTTGAAATCATTCCGATCAAATTTCTTGCTAAAGATCTTGGAGAGCTTTGGGAGAAATATGGCGAAGTCAGGTTTCAAAAATTGATCAAACAGCAAGTAGATAAACTGATTTTGATTTGAGGAGGTTTTATGTTTTATCTTGAGAAGAAGATGCAAGTTTCTGCTTCACATAGATTACCAAACTATGATGGCGCTTGTGCGAACCTTCATGGACATAACTGGAATATCACCGTAACTTGTCGTTGTAAAGATGATGAGTTAAATGATCAAGGAATGGTGCTTGATTTTACTGAGATTAAAAAGATTGTGAATCAGTTGGACCATACAGATATTAATGCGCTTGTCGAAAATCCGACTGCTGAGAATATTGCAAAATGGCTTGCCGGGCAAATTCCGCATTGTCATATCATTGAGGTTGAAGAAACTGACGGCAATAAAATTATGTATTTTAACGAAGAGAGTTTAGAAGCAACTCAAAAGAAAGAGATCAGCGATGAAGTTTTTTGTGAAAAGTGCGGTGCCAAGATGATGCAACAGGGCCCTGATTATATTTGCGCGCAATGCGGTTCCTGTGGTGGTTGCTGTGCATAGAGGAGATTAGATGCAAATTTCAGAGATTTTTTATTCAGTGCAGGGTGAGGGCAAGAATGTAGGAAAGCCTATTGTTTTTATACGTACTGGTGGTTGTAATTTGCGTTGTAGTTTTTGTGATTCAAAATATGCTTTTAAAGGTGAAGAGTGGTCTATCTCTAAGATAATGGATGAGGTTAAAAAGTATTCGAGTTGTCGTTCAGTTTGCCTTACGGGAGGAGAACCGCTTCTTCAAAAGGACTTCGAAGATCTGATTTTTGAACTTTATAACGCGGGTTACGATGCTGAAATTGAAACAAATGGGACTATTCTTAGACCTAGGATTACGTGTGGTATAGCTTTGCAATGGAATGTTTCCCCTAAGCTTAGTAATTCTGGACATTCTTTTTCTGAATCAATCAACGAACGAGCTCTTCAAAGTTTTAACCATTCTGCCCTCTTCAAATTTGTCATTCCGAATAGTGAGATCTTTGATGAAGCCCAAGAACTTATTTCTCGTTTACGCTTAACGAACGTATATTTAATGCCCGAAGGTAGAGACGATCTTACACTAAAGAAAACTGCCAAATGGCTTGTTGAAAAGTGCAAACAATATAATTACCGTTTTAGCCCAAGATTACATGTTTGGCTATGGGGTGATGAGAGAGGAGTTTAGATGAAACCTCAGCAGTTCTGGGGTACTGAGAAAGAAGTGCTCGTAGTTGATATAGATGGTACACTCTGCAGTGAAGCCTATTTACCAGATTGGGGAACTATTCCTGATTATGCAAAAGCAGAACCTTTTCCGCTACAAATTGCTCATTTGAATGAATTGAAAGAGAGATTTTTTATCGTTCTTTGGACTGCACGTTATGAAGCCGATCGTGAAGTAACTGAGCAATGGCTTAAGAAGCATAATGTTCCATATGACCGTTTGGTTTTAGGCAAAAAACCTTACGATATGTTTATTGACACAAATTCTTGTAAAACACCATATCAATTGGTTAAACAGTTGGAGAAATCGGATGAGCAAGGATACACAAACAGAGATTAAAGATGTTCAGAGTAGCGTAGACAAGAGAGGAATTAGACTAAATAAAGTCGGTGTGCGAGGTGTAGAATTTCCAATACAGCTAAAACGCCCTGATGGGACTACGGTGCGCACAGTTGCCGAGTTCAATTTTTATGCTGATTTGCCTGCTGAAATGAAAGGGACACATATGTCTCGTTTCGTGGAAGCATTGGAAGAATGCGTACAAGAACAGGATACTGCTTTTAAGGTTTTTAGAAAGGCAGTTAAAAAGATCAAAGACAGCTTTAAAGCAGAGCATGTTCATTTAGAGGCGTTCTTTACTTATTTTATTGAGAAGGAGTCTCCCGCAACAAAAAAGAAGATGACCTCTCCTTATCATTGTGGGATTATTATGGACGATTCGCATAGTGGATTTGCTTATGGTGATACACTTTTAGTGAAAGTGCCTGTTACCACAGTTTGCCCCTGTTCTTTAGAGATTTCGGATCAAGGGGCACATAATCAAAGAGCGCATATTACTCTTACTGCTGAGGCAATGGAATTTGTGTGGTTTGAAGATTTAATTAATCTTCTTGAACCTTGTGGTAGCTGTGAGATTTATCCTTTGTTGAAGCGCCCAGATGAAAAATATGTCACTGAAAAGATGTTTGATAATCCTAAGTTTGTTGAAGATGTTGTACGTGATGCTGCTGTAGCTATAAGAGCTTCTGGATTAAAAATACCTCATGGTAAGATTGAATGTGAGAGTCAAGAGAGTATTCATAATCATACTGCATATGCTAAATTTGAATGGTAAGGAGTTATGATGACTTTTCATGACAAAACGGTTATCATTACTGGCGGTAATCGTGGAATTGGTAAGGCAACTGCTTTAAAATTCAATCAATTGGGATGTAAACGTTTTGGTCTTTTTGCACGTGATCAGATCAAATTAAGTAAAACCGCAGACGAGCTTAGAAATCTTGGTTGTCAAGTTCTGATCTCTAAAGAGGGGCGAGATCTTAGAGACGATGTAGATATTTTAGAATTTTGCACAGCAGTAAAGGAAGAATTTGGTCAGATTGATATCCTTGTGAATAATGCGGGCATTAATCGTCCTGGTAGTGTTATAGAGTTTGATTCGCATGTTTGGAAGGAAGTTTTCGAAGTTAATGTTTTAGGCACTCTTTGGTTTAGTCATCACGCGCTTGAATATATGCCCGATGGGGGAGCAATTGTTAATGTCTCTTCTGTTTTAAGCTTAACAGTAGTACCAGGCATGCTCCCTTATTGTGCTTCTAAAGCAACAGTAAACGCTATTACGAAACAAATGGCGTTAGATCTAGCGCCGAGAAACATTCGTGTAAATTGTGTAGCTCCTGGATTAACCGATACTGAAATGCCCAGACAAGGTGCTGCAACCTTAGGTGATCCAGATGAAGTTCTCAAAGGTTGGTTGCATAACTATGCAATTAAGAGAATGGGGCGCCCGGAAGAAGTAGCAAGTTTGATTTGTTATTTAGCATCTGAGGATGCAGGTTTCATGACAGGCAATGTGATTCCAGTAGAAGGTGGTTTTCTACTTTCCGTAGAAGGAGGATACGATGACTAATGAAGTTAATTTAGCGGATATTTTTCATCCGATGAAAGCAGTGACTTTTATTACACGCAAGTGCAATCTTAAGTGTGATTATTGCGGAGTAATTAAAAGGGATACAATTGATCCTGAGTTAGATTTTGAAGGATGGAAAAGAGTTTTTGATGCCACTAAAAAGCTTGGTGTTGGAATGAATGTTATCTTTGGCGGAGAGCCCATGCACCGCAAAGATATTAAAGACATCATGAACTATTTGAATGAAGGGGAGCATCCTTACGCCTTTATTACGAATTCGATGTATAAACAAGAAAAGTATGAAGAGTTAAATTTAAAGCAGCTTTCTTGTAGTGTAGATGTTATTGAAAATTTTGATCTTAAAAAACACAGTGAACTTAAATCTCAAAGAGGTGTGCAACTTCTTTTAGATATGAAAGATAAAGTACCTGACCTTCTTGCAAATATGGGTTTATGCGCAAAAAATCTAAAGAAAGTGCCAGATATTGTTAAGTTTTTTACAGATCACGGTATTTGGGTTATTGCTACTATTTTGCATGATGGGCCTGAAGATTTTTGGCTTTTCAGACAAAAATCACCACACCCTGATCGTGTAACTGAAGAATACAGAGATGATCTTAAGAGATTCTGTGAAACAATGTTACAGTTAAAGTCGCAGAATTATCTTATTCATCATTTTGAGCCGTATTTTGAACATTACTTACCCAAGTATGGAATTGGCTTAGATTGGCATTGTAAGAAAGCATCTCATATGACTATTGATGCTGATGGGCGTTTAATCTGTTGTGTTGATTATCGTGGTGAGCGTGTAAATAGATATAAGGTTTGGGACTTGCTTGATCCAGAGAAGCTCAGAAAATTTTTAATTGACTATCAGCTTGATGTGAAAGGATGCCCAGGTTGCTGTTGGGACCATATCATCGAAAGTGAGCATATGTATGATGAGAATGCCGACTTGGGTAAGAAACAATTTCAACATTTCAAATCCTATTGTTAGGAGTAGTATAATAGACATGACCCAAAAAGGATATGATCAGATTTTGTTGTTTTCAGGCGGGACTGACTCTTTTATTGCTTGGCTTTATTTGAATTGTCCTCCTGTACTTTATGTTAATCTGAATACACGCTATTCTGATGCAGAATTTAAGCGAGTTAAGTATCTAATTGATATACACCGCATGGAGCATATTTTTGATGATCGTTTAAAGTTAGGCGACCAAGAGTTTGGTGATGGTTCAGGCTTTGTTCCTCATCGCAACACTTTTTTGATTTTAATTGCTAGTTTTTATGCCAACCGTATTTGGTTTGCTGGTTTAGGCTCTGATGTTGTCATTGATAAGAATCCAGAGTATTCTTTAGAGTTTTCACGTTTCTTATCTAACCAAATGCAGCATCGTGCTAGATCAGTTGTGGTAGATAGCCCTTTCTGGAATTACACAAAAGAAGACACGATTCGATGGCTAATTCATGTAAAAGGTTATGATATAGCAAAAGATATGCTTAAAAGAACTTTTTCATGTTATACTGAAGGTGAATTGCCTTGTGGTAGATGTCAAGCTTGTTTTAGAAGATATGTTGCTTTAAAGTTGCATGGCATTGATGAAGAATATGAAGTTAACCCATTAGAAGGGTGTGCTTCTAGTATTAAGAATAAGTATATCCCTCAAATGGTTAGTAGTATTTGGGGTGAGGGTAAATATGATGCACGTAGAAGTATTGAGACATTAGGGTTGATTTATGAGCATTTTAAAGAAGACACGCTTATTCAAGATAATTTGTCTCAAATACAAACGGCACTTCTGATTGAATGTAAGAAGATTGAAGATCAATTTGGTATTGTTCCGAAATACACTCTCAATTTTTAAAAGGTAACTAGATGATTCTATATTTGGCCGGTTTGCATGGCTTAGTAGGTAGCGGAGTATTAGAACAAATTCGAGATCTTGGCTACACATACAATACTTTAGAAAGTTATTATTACCTTAAAGATGCTAAAGGTGAAATTAAAGATATTATCACAAATATAAAGGCAGAAAAGGTCTTTTTAGATAGTGGTGCCTTTTCGGCTTTTAATAAAGGGATTGAGATTCCAGTTGATGAATATTCAAAGTTTGTTGCAGAGCATCAGGATCTTTTTGATGTTGTTGCATCGATGGATGTTAAGGGCGATCCTGAGAAGAGCTGGGAAAATCAAAAGATCATGGAGTCTTTTGGCTTGAATCCAATACCAGTATATCATGTAGGTGAAGAATTAAAGTGGCTCTATAAGTATCTTGATTCTTATGAGTATTTTGGTATTGGTACTGCTGTTAGCCCGATTCATTCGGATAGGTTACGTAGAGAATTCGAACAAGTGTTTGAAGCTGATCCTGCGCATAAGTATCATGGTTTTGGAATGACTGATACACGCTGGTTACAGATCTTTCCATGGCATACAGTGGATAGTTTAAGCTGGTGCATGACTGGGGCTTATGGTTCAATTAAGTTTTGGAATCCAGAGAAAGCGAAAACATTGCAAGCTGTTGTAACTCTTATTGATAAACCTCGAAAAAAATATGAACCTCGGCATTACCTAAATTGGAGTAGTAAGAGAGAGCAAGCAGAGTTTCAGGCTCGAATTGCGAAGCTCAATTTGAATTTAGATGAGTTATCTAAAGAGAGCAGAGCAAGAAATGTTGTGAACATTATCTATTATCTCGATTTTATAAATTGGATCAATGAGAAGGGTGTTAAATTTGTGCATTCTGAAGAGAATTTCTTCAAAGGCGATAATTAGAATTTATAGGAGGATAGAATGGAAGTTCTGATTGACAGTGATGTTCTACTTGAAGGGTTGGGTAGAGTAAAACCTATTGTAAGCAATAAAGGGCTGATCCCCATTTTAGGTTGTTTCGTTTTTGAAGCGACTGAGGATAAGTTTTCGATTGCAGCATCTTCTGATGAATTAACGATGAAATGGGAGATTGGAGAGGATGCCGAATTTATCGATACTGATAAAAAGGAAGCTGATACCTCTTCAATTGAAGATTCGGAAGAAGGTGAAAAAAGTTCAAAGCCCGTTAGAAAAGATGTCTTAAAGATTAAAGAGAAAGGCCAAGTCGCTACTTTGGCTTCTCGATTCTATGACATTGTGAATAAACTTGGGGGTAGCGTAAAAGTTTTGCTCAAAACTGATTCAGAAGGAGGTATTCTCGTACAGTGTGAATCACTAGATGCAAAAGCAACCCTTACCAAAGATGCTTCTGCAGATATCGAGGATTTTCCGAAGATTGCAGTACCCGAGTCTAAAGAGATTAAACTGCCAAGTAATTTTCATAGAATGCTCAAAGTCACTCAAATTTCTATCTGTGATATTGAATCTCGTTTTGATCTAAAAGGTTTGAGTTTTAGTCTTAAAGATGGTGCAATTAGTTTAAGAAGCTGTGATAACAAAAGGATTAGTTCAGCAACAGGCGAGATAGAAGATAAAGAGATTGAAGGTGCGTACTTTATTTCAAGAGAAGCAGCCAAAGAACTGATCCGCATGAAACCAACAAGCCTTTATGTTGGGCCTGAGAATCATTTGACCTTTAAGAACCTTACTACAACCTTTTCTATTCAGCTACTTGAGAATAAGTTTCCAAATTTAGACAAGTTCGTAGAGATGGCAAGTTTAGGTGGAGAACGTCTGATTAAAGTCAAAAAGCAGCAGCTGAAAGACGCAATTGATTGGGTCGCAATTTTATCTGAATCTTTTGATAGCCGAGTTGATTTTGAAGTCAAGAAAGAGTCGATCACGATTTGGAGTGAATTGAATACTTCTAAAACGAAACGTAAGATCTCTGCGCAAGCTCCTGGAGATCTTAAGTTTGGTTGCAATCCGAAGTATTTCTTAGATTATTTGAACACTGCGGACGAAGATTCGATTGAATTCTTTTTACATGATGATGTCCATAAGATCTTCTTTAGCAATCCGGACTCAGTCTATATCACAACTCCGAAGAAGTAAAACATGCTTTTAGCTCTAAAATATAGACCTCTGTTCTTTAAAGATGTTTTGGGGCAAGATGCCTCAATTCAGGTACTTAAAGAAAATGTCAAGTCAAAAAAACTTCGTCCTGTATATATGTTTGTCGGGCCTTATGGTAGCGGTAAGACTACATTAGCTCGTATCTTTTCTCGTGCTATAATGTGCCCAGATCAGCAAGACGGAGAACCATGCAATCAATGCGAAAGTTGTAAATCACATATCGAAGGCAAAAATCTTAATTTTATTGAGATAGATGCTGCAACCCATGGCAGAATCGATAATGTGCGGCAATTAAAAGATGAAGCAAGTTATGTACCTTTAGGAGCATCTAGATTTAAAGTCATCTGCTTAGATGAATGTCATGAGATGAAAAAAGCCGCGCAGAATGCTTTGTTAAAGCAGATGGAAGAAGCACCAGAGACAACTGTATATGTTTTATGTACGACTGAACCTGAGAAGATGCTAAAGACCGTAACTTCACGTAGTTGGGTATTTCCGATTAAGCGTATCCCTTACAAAAAGATAGCCGACCGCTTAGAACATATCTGTTCCGAAGAGCATGTAGTTTATGAAAGAGAAGCTTTAGATCTTATAGTCGAAACAGAAAAAGGTCATGTGCGTGATGCGATAGGAAAAGTAGATCTTCTTTCAACTTATGGTGAGATAACTGCTGACTTAGTACGTGAGGTGCTTGATTTAGATTTGGATGATCATTTCTTAGAGATTTTGAAGAATCTAAGAGAATCAATCGCTCAGTCAATAGAGACCGCAGAAAGAGTTCTAGATCGCATTGAACCGTATGAGATTTATAATGGGTTGGCGCGAAAATGTGTCGAGATTTTTCGAAGTGGTCTATATTCGAAAATCCCTGAACGTTATGTGGAAATACATGAAGCTATAGGCTTCGATCTAGTTAAGGTCGCCGACTACTTTTTGAATAGAAGCCGGCGGGTTGATAAGACAACGTTGTTCTGTGATCTTCTAGTTGTGAATTCGAAGCTTAACAATGGTTTTGAAGAGGTTAAGTTTGTAAAAGGAATGCAACCTATCTCGCGGCCATCTAGTGGCCCTCGATCTCCTACTTCAGTGAAATCCTTTGATGATCAATTTAAAACTGATTTAGACCGTATTGGATCAAAACCACCAGAACATGAAAAGAAAAAAGAAGAGCAGAATGACAAGAGTTTAAGTAAGCGTTTTGAGATTCTAAGTTCGAAAAAGTTTTCGATGCTTTTGGTGGGTAAGCTAAAGGAATGGCCCCGCGAAGAGGATGGGTCGCCGTAGAATTATCAAATCAAGGCGAAAAGAATATTGAAGAAGTGCCTAATATTCTACGTGATCTTTTAAATCAGAATGCTGTCGAAGTTTTCATGCCTGTATATCTTCCAGACAACCCCTTCTGTAAAGAGAGAGTTGAGTTATTTGAAGGTTATATCTTTTGTCGTGCAAATTGTGCTGATGACGAATTTTTCTCAATCGAAGAAGATCCGCACTTCAGATCAATCTTAACTACTTTAGAGGGAGGTTTTAGAAGGATTGATTTTGTCAAGGATTCAAAGATAAAGGCTTTTCAAAAATCACTTAAAAAGTTAATCGTTAAGAATATCAGAGAAGGGGATAATGTTGAGATCTTAGATGGTACATGTAAACATCTAAAAGGTGAAGTATTAGAAGTAGAAGATTTGAATGCGTTAGTTTCGATACAAAGTCTTAAAAGCACCAACCTATTGATTGAGATACCCCTGAACAGCCTAAAAAGGCTCCCAAAAAGAAAGAAAATGCAATAAAAAAATTTTTTTCAAAATTTTTTTATTGCTCATGTTCTAAACTAAATGAACACAAGGAACGATCAGGGGGTAATGTAGTTAACAGAAATTTCCTTATTTTAGTCTAGGTATGAATGTAAAATAATAAATAGATTTGAATGTATGTTTTCTCTGTGAGATTGTTATTCAAATCAAATTAGCGGATTATTAAAAAGTTTGCTCATGGCTAAGTGCGACGTCCTCATAGATGGCCATCATTTAGCTCATCGGGTCAACCACGTTTTTCAATCACTTCATACTTCTTCTTATGAACCGATAGGCTTAATCTATGGTTTTCTTAAAACTTTGTTTAGTTTGAAACAAAGATTTAAGAATAGAGATTGTGAATTTTTTATCTTTTGGGATAGCAAGCCCGTAGTTAAAACTTCCATTTTTCCAGAATACAAAGCACAGAGAAAGAAGAAAGACCCAACGCCTTTCTTTAGCCAATTAAGCAAACTGCGAAAGATTCTTGTAGCTTTGGGCGTTGTACAGATTCAGGTTGAGCAAGAAGAAGCAGATGATCTAATTAGCAGCTATATTTGTCAAAATATGGGTGATAAGAAATTTATCGTTTTAACAGCTGACGGTGATTATTTACAACTTGTGAGTGATGCTTGTATCGTAATTAAACCTAAGATGGGTAAGCGCCCTGAAGTTGTTTATACCCCTGCGAAGGTTCTTGAAGAATTTGGAGTCGGCCCAAAAGCGATCGTCTTTTTAAAAGTATTTTGTGGTGATTCTAGTGATAATATACCAGGTGTTTCGCGTTTACCAAAAAAGCAAATCATCAAAATTTTGGAGAATATCGAGTTAGATGGTATTACGACGATCGATTACATCTTTGATCATTTAGAGTCTTTTGATTTTTTGACAAAGAATCAATACACAAAGATCAGTAATTTTCAAGATGAGGCTTATAGAAATTACGAGCTAGTAAAATTAAAAGAGCACTTAGATGTCTCCTATCAGGGGACATTTTTTAATGCTGAGTCTTTAAAAGAGCGTTTCACCCGCTTAGAATTTACTAGCTTTCTTAGAAGTTTTTCTGAGTGGCAAAAACTTTTTGAAACACAGCAAGTGCGCGGAGGCTGTTAGGAGAAAGGCTTGTGAGCTTTATACAAAATATTGATCCTGTCGAATTTGCTCGAAGATTTTCAAGCGGTGATAGAGTTCCAGTTGAACGTGAACGCATAAAGTTAAAAGGTTCGATGACTCAGGTGAAAAACCTTCTAGATAAGATTCCTGAACGTGAAGTTGATTTGATCTATATGTATTTCATCTTGAATAAAGGCCAAAAGCAAATGGCCCGTATTTTAAATATTACGCAAGGCGCAGTTTCATTGCGTTTGAAAAAAGCTATTAAGCGCTTACAGTTTTTAGTCGATTTACCAAAGATTGATGTCTCCGAAATGCGTGAAGATCTTATAACCTTTTTTAATGACGGTATTGACAGATACTGGTGCAGCAATTGCCGAAAAGAGTTTGAGGGCGCTTTAACCGCCTGCCCTAAATGTGCGAATACTGAACTGATCGAGAATATTGAAGTCCAGATAATGATCCGAATGTTCGAGACTTCATGTCAGTCTGTTGTCGCGCGTGAGATTGAACTTTCTCAATGTGGTGTGCGCCATCGCTTTCTAAGAAACCTCAAAAAAATTGAAGAAAAAGCTCAGAGCGACTCTGACTTCAAAAAGTACCATAAAGGCCTCAAGATGATTAGTGAAAACTTGAACATCTTGCGTGAGGTTGAGGTACCTAGATGGAAGAGGCAAAAGAACATTGTCCTTTCAGATGTCAGCGTTTGATCAGTTCAGAGTTTTGCCTACCTTAAAATAATCTTCTAATAACTTTATCCTTTAGATCTATTTGATCTCTGGTATTGTGCGAGGTAACAATGGACAGTTTTTTTCAGAATTTCACATGGGGTGCTGAGGATAGTTTAGATCCTGTTCCTCGGGCCAAAAAATCCTGCATTAAAGTCTCTTCTTTAGATCAGTTATCAGGTTTTATTCGTGTTGCTGATAACTTCTTAGTGAACAAAGCTAAGAAAGATCTTTGGAAGATTGAAAAAGGCTCTGAAGGCGATCTGCTTATCTATCGTCTTGTAGATGATGAAGGTAAACCCGTCGAGGTATAAGCTCTATGGAAGATCGAATTGCTGCAATTGTAGGGCGACATAAGCGCGCACAGAAAACTCGAAGTCTTCTTGATTTTCATCCAAATGGAGATGATTTAGCGTCTCTAGAAAAGATCCTTATACCGCTTTCGCGTGCACAGAAGAATCTAGTCCGAGCTTATGGGCTATTTGCAAAGCTTAAGACTCCTCGAGTAACACCTGATGGGTTAATTGGTGGACGCGGCTTTGTAATGCCTCTGAAGGATGTTAAAACTTTAGTGCATCAGACCGTCGAAGAAGTTGCGACTGTTGTTGATGCTCTTGTTGATGAGATTTTTAACAATCCAATTTGGTCTGAGGTACGTGAAAATAACCGGCAGACTGTTGAAGACTTAAATGAGCTTGAAGAAGAAGCTGATTTTGGTGAAGAAGATGAAGAAACAGATGATGAAATTTTAGAGCAGTTTACGCCTCCAGAACCTGAGCCAGAACCTGAGCCAGAACCTTTTGGGAGTAAATTGCCTGGAGATGATGAGGTAGCAGGACTTCCACCTATGGAAATTGGCCAAAATTCTCCGATGAAGTATTTGCCTGAGAAAAACATACAACCTGAACAGCGTCCTTCGCTTTAGTAGAGGATAAAAAATGTTTGATGATCGATTTTTAGAAAGCTTTGTCAAAACCTCAGCTGTTCCGATTCAGGATCTGAGCTGGTTAGATATTGATGAAGATGAATATGCGGCGAATGAGAGGCTACCTGATAATAGGAAGACTCTCAATATAAAAGATCAACTTCGTATCCTTTGGGATCATCATATTGATCGCGGCCCAGGACGTTTTAATTTAATTCCGAATGTTGAAAAACCTCCAACAGGCACAGAACTTGCTAAAGAGAGTTCTGAAGACCTTGCTGATTTAGAAAAGCGAGTTAAAACTGCAATGATGCACGGCATTACTGGTCCGGCATTAGTTAAATTTATCAAAGCAAAGTTTGCTCGAGATACCATAGAGGCGAGTTCTGAGATTTTAGAAAAGTTAGCTCTAGAGCAAGGGGTGCTTGGCTTTGCTTATGTTGATCCTGATTTGCTTGATTGTCAAAAGGCCACGAAGTTTGGTAGTTCTTTCAAAGTACCTGAGTTTGTTAAAGCTTCTGAAAAATGTGTCGATTGTAAGTTCGCTTCTGAGAAAACATGTTTGAAGTTAGAAATGCCTATTGTATCTGAACTTCAATATACTCCAGAGCTTGTTGGTAAGCTAAAGAAGAAACTTGAGGCGCACGGATTTAGTTTTGAAGATGATTCAACTCTAGAACCTAAGAAAAGACTACAGCTTATCTTTCTTTCACGTTACATTCCTGCAGTGGAGAGAAGTAATCATTATGTGGCGCCTCGAAAGGAGAGAATCGAAGTTTCTGAAGAAGAGATTACTCAGTTCTTAGCTGAAAGCACTCTAAAGGCCGAGAAAAATGCAAAGCAACTAGCACTCGAAAAGATTGGAAAAGCAAAGTTTCAAGTTCTTTCTTTTTTACGTAGGTCTTTAATTGCTGGTCAGCATATTGATGATATTATTCCTGCTCTCAAGCGTAAATATGCTCAAGATACTTTAAAGTTAGCTAAAGAAGAGATTCGAGCACTTGTTAAAGCACATGGCTTTTTTGGTAACCTATATGTAACTCTTGATACGTTTTCAAAGTGCGCAAGTTTAGCAGAATTTCTTAAGAAGTCCGGTTCACTAGCACGCTATTTAGTGAAGAATGCGAAATGCGCACATTGCACTAGCAATCAAGAAGAACGTTGTCTAGAACTTGGATTACCTTTGGTCGAGCATTTTGAAGAAATCAAAATTGATCAGTCTTTAGTTAATTCTTATGTTAATGAATTAATGAACCGAGGCAAAATCTCACAAGAAGTTGCAGAAGATCTTCTTGATTCAACTAATTGGCCAGAGTCTCTTAAAAAGCTTTTGAAGTCAAAATCTTTACAGCAGCCCCTTCGTGGCGGGCATGTTGTTCAAGAGCATATCTTGGCGCAAAACAGTTCAGGATTATCAAAGCATGAGCAAGACCAAGAGACTCAGAAATTTCTTCTAACAAGTACTAAGACTGCTCTTGAAGAAGGTGTGGGAATTAGAGCGCTTCAAAACAAATTGAGTACTTTAGTCCCATCAAATGTAGGAAGTTATATCTTAGAGCGCGCATTAAAAGAAGCAGCTCTAATCTCAGCTGATTCTTTTAAATATTGTCAGAAACTTGGTAATGAAGGTTTTGAGTTAAACAAACAAGCACACTTACTCATTAAAGAGGCTTGCGGTGATTGCATCTTTAATAGCAAAGTTTATTGCACAAAGATCGGTAATCGTTTTAAGAATCGCAATTTTGAGGTAAAGAAAGAGGCCGTGGTAGATACTACAGCTGATGAGCTTAAAGAGTTCTACCAAGGATCTAAAGTGTCTGTCAAGATGGCTACAAAACGTAAAGCACTTGAAGGAGAAATTGAGGGTTTAAATGAGTTCACAATCGGATAATTCACAGACGATTCCGCTAGATCAAGTAAATGAAATTTCTCTCAAAGAACTAGCTGAGTTTCGAAAGTTTCAGAAACGCCGCGCTCAATTAAACGATAATGCACTTGTCCAAAAGGTGCAAGAAGGCAGCGACCTTGAAGTTATTAATCTTATTCAAGAAGAATTAGCTAAAACGATCGCGAACTTAGAGTTGCATATTCAAGAAAGAGAAACAAGAGGTAAAAGCTCTTTTGTTGAGAATATGCGTAAAGTTCGTGCACTCAAACATTTGAGTGAATTGATTTTATCAAAACGTCAGACTCTTTTAAACGAAGTCATTAACTTAAAGAGCCAATCTTTTGTTTTTGTCTTCCAAGAACTTCTTGAGCTATTCAAGGTATCTGCTAAACAGGCTGGAGTACCAGAATTTCATATTGATGCCGCAATCGGAAAACTGGGCGAAAATCTAAAGGGTTGGGAAGAAAGTACTCAACGCAAACTGTTAAAGCAAAAGTAGGTATATTGTGGCCTTAGCAGATATTTGTAAAGACTTTATTACCCCTGAAAAGGATTCTCGAGAATGCCTTAACATTTTAGAATATTGTGAAAAGGCAATCCAAGCGACACCAACTCCTGTACAACGATTCATTCTTAAGTGTTTTTACGGACTTAAACTTGACAATAAAACGAAAGATATCATTATATACGATCATTTTAAAGAGAAAGTATTACACAAGTGTACAGAGCTTGATTATTATCATCTTCTTCGTTCTGAAAATCGTATAAGTGTCAAAAATCCAGATGATATTCTAGATGCCAATTACTGGACATTATGTCTTCCAATTGGGCGGCGGGGAGGTAAGACTTATCTTTCTGCAATTATCTCGAGCTATGAGACTTACAAGCTATTGCAGATTTATTGCCCTCAAGAGTTTTTTGAAATTGATGAAGGTTCCGAAATTCGTATTACAACGGTGGCTACTGCGCGAGATCAGTCGAAGCTCTTATATGATCAGATTAAGAGCTTTGTTATGCGCGGTAGTGTTTTTACAAATCATTTTGTAACTGGCACTCAGCAATTTATTCAGCTTGACACACGGCATGATATTGAACGTTATGGGCGAAAAAAGCGCCCATCAATGCACATTAAATTCAATAGTTGTATTTCTAGAACTTTACGTGGCCCGGGTAATATAGTCGGTGTAATGGACGAGTGCGCGCATTATATTGAAGAAAGTGATTCGGCGAGTTCAGATCAACAAGTGTATGATGCTTTAAGCCCCTCGATTGCAGGGTTCAACAAAGATGGCAGGATGTATGGCAAGATGATTATGATCTCTTCGCCCTTAAATAAATCAGGGTTAATGTATCAGACTTATAAAAGGTCGTTAGAGCAAGATGATCTTGGTGTTCTAACGATACAAGCCCCATGCTGGGAATCATTTCCAAAGAATGTCACACCTGCTTATCTAAAGACTAAATATCGTGAAAGTAAAGAGAATTTTTGGCGTGAATTCGGAGCACGTTTCAGCGAAAAGATTTCAGGCTGGATTGAAGAAGAAGATCATTTAAGAAGAAGTTTTGTGCCCGATTTAATGCCAAGACAAACAGGCATTCGAGGCATTCCCACATTTATGGGAATTGACCTTGGGTTAACAGGTAACGGTACTGCAATCACTATTTCAGCTGTTAATCAAGACCGTCAGATTGAGCTTTGGTATGCCAAGGTAATTTACCCGAGTACTGCAACAGTTGATCCTATTTATGAGGATTGTGTAGAAAATGTTGATATGCTTGACTTCGATGCAATGTCTGATTGGATCGAAGAGCTTGTCCATAAATTTAATGTGCAGCAAGGAATTTTTGATCAGTGGAATGGGGGCCCGTTATTGCAAGCCCTCAAAAAGAAAAAAATAACCAATTTAGAGTG
>Ga0180437_10001079_pt1 | contig 48085 bp, 42 predicted proteins | sample SS_ome_4_FD_132410 | JGI IMG/M metagenome (GOLD analysis project Ga0180437, IMG submission 132410) | Hypersaline lake sediment archaeal communities from the Salton Sea, California, USA - SS_3_D_1 metaG | ecosystem: Environmental > Aquatic > Non-marine Saline and Alkaline > Hypersaline >... | reverse complement strand
TCGGAAGCGCTGGAGTATCTCAGAGGCGGACGGATCCGCCTGTGCTTCGACCGCATCCCGCCGGAGGTGATATCCGGCCGGGAACAGGTGATCCTGCGTGAGGTGCTCGAATGGTACAAACTGCACCATCCCATCTGGTTCGCTTGGCTTGAAATCGCCTGATTCCCTTTCCGGAAACAAGGAGCTCAAAGCCATGACATTCGACCTGGATTACGTACGGGGACAAATCGTGGGACGGGACCTGGCGTTTCCTACCCCCTTCGGACCGCGGCACATGCTCTACGCCGATTTTACCGCCTCCGGGCGTAGCCTGCACTTCATCGAAAAGACCCTGCTGGAAATCCAGAAATCCTACGCCAATACCCACACGGAAGACGATTACAGCGGCACATTCTCCACGCGCCTGCTTCAGGCCGCCGAAGACAAGATCAAACGGATGGTCAATGCGGGTCCGGGCGGGAAGATCATACCCATCGGTTCCGGCACCACCGGGGCCCTGAAAAAGCTGCAGGAGATCATCGGCGTCTATATCCCTCCCGCCATGCGCGCGCGAATTGAACACGGAATCCAGCATTCGGGCTGCTCGATCCCTGCCGTCCGCTCCGCTCTGAACGGGCAGAGACCGGTGGTCTTCATCGGGCCCTATGAACATCACACCAACGAGCTGATGTGGAGGGAGGCATGGGTGGAGGTCGTGGTGGTGGGATTCGATCCCACCGGTCTGCTGGACCTGCGGGATTTGGAGAACAAGCTGAAAGATCCCCGGTATCGAGGCCGGGACAAGATCGTTTCCATCTCCGCCGGATCCAACATCACCGGGATCCGGACCCCGGTTTACGATGTCGCACGCATCGGGCACGCACATGATGCGCTGGTGTTCTTCGATTTCGCGGCGGTCGCCCCCTATGTCGAGATCGATATGAACCGCGATGCGGACTCCGGCTTCGACGCGGTCTTTTTCTCCCCCCATAAATTCTTGGGCGGGCCGGGATCGAGCGGTATTCTGGTTTTCCGCGAGAGGATCTACCGCCGGGACCTTCCGCCCACGGCGGCCGGAGGAGGAACCGTGGTTTATGTGGGACACGAGCATCATGATTTTTCCGATGACATCGAGGCGCGAGAAAAGGCCGGCACTCCTCCCGTCCTCCAGACTATAAAGGCCGCCCTGGCCATGGAAGTCAAAGAACGAATCGGGGTGAAGCAAATCGAAAAGATCGAGGCCGAGCACACCGCCAGCTTTCAACAGCGGTTGCGCCGAATTCCCCACATCGTCCCCATCGGCAATGCCGATCCCGGTGCATGTGTTTCCATCGTGTCTTTTAACATCAAGCACCGAGGCCGCATCCTCCACCCCAAATTCGTCACCCGACTGCTCAACGATCTGTTCGGGATCCAGTCACGTGCCGGCTGCAGTTGCGCCGGGCCCTACGGCCATGTGTTGCTGAACATAGATCGGGAAAACGCGCGCCGGCTGCGCACCGGAATCCAGCGGGGATCCGGCGGCCTCAAACCCGGATGGGTGCGCATAAACCTCCATTACACCTTTTCTCGCGAGGATATCGACTTCCTCTTGGACGCCATCGATTTTGTTGCCCGCTCCGGTTTTCGCTTTTTGCCTCTCTATGCATTCGATATGTCGTCCGGAAAATGGTCCCACCGGGCGTTCAAGACCCCGACGCCCGATCTGAGCCTGGACCAGGACTTTTCCTCCCTATCCGTTGATCTCTCTAGCCTATCCGGCTTGAGAAAAGACTACCTGCGGCTGGCCGCACAGGCCGCGTCCGAACTCTCGGATGTGCCGGAGTCCGCCTACAAGCGGGACAGCTCTGAAATCGAGGCGCTCAAGTACTTCGATTACCTGGAGTGAGGATGCCCCCGGGGATTGAAACACCGCCTAAAATCACGCATAATAATATGTTCCAACCAGGAGGACGACATCATGATCGATTGCAGCGAGATGAAGATGGAGCAGATTTATAGGTGCGAAGACTGCGGCCTTGAGATCCAGGTCGTTCAAGAGTGTCAGGACTGCGGAACCGAAGGCTCCTGCGCCGCTGCCGAGAGCACGTTTAAGTGCTGCGGCCAGGAACTGAAGCTCAAGGCTTGAGCCGCTAAGGGATCCGGTCTAAGGCCTCACTCTCCCTCGGGGGTGATCGGCTCCGATTTCTGAGCCGGATGATAGATGTTCCCGGTTCGGGAGAGACGGAGCGGGGAGCCCGTCCTCTTCTCTGCCTCCAGCAGAGCCAGGATGTGCTCTTGATCCTGTGTCTCCAGGCGGGTTTGATCCTCTTTGATTCCCCTATCCGCTTGTCGCCACATCCGGTAGTCGCGGCAGTCTCCGCCGGCATAGGGAATGAGGCGCGCATCCAAGCCGACCAGCGCCAGGGCGATCTCGATGGGGGCGAAGGAATACCGGCACAGGGCCAACAGGGCCGCCCTGAAGCGCCGCTTCTCCAGCGCCGGCAGCAGAACATCCTCCAAAATATCCATGGCCGAGGTCATGATATAGAGACTGCACCCGGACTGCAGGGCGGCCTGGCCGAGTATCCTGATCTGGCAGCTCCGGCAGGCCGGGATCACGGGCGCGGCCCGGCGCGAATCATAGTGATCGAAGAAGGCACAGTCGTGGTTAGCGCGTCCGGAGGGGCAACCAGGATCCAGGGGCTTGAGGCAAAAGCCCAGCCCGACCAAGGCCATCCCCTGGTTCCCTCCGCTCAGACGAGCCGTGAGGGCTTCCGGCGGACGCTCACTTCCCGATTCCCTTGACGAGCGGCCCAAATAGTCCATGAGGCGGTCCCAGCTCAGCAAGGGATGTCGCATGACAACGCGCACCAGGAAGGCGAATCCGTATTCCCGCCAGAGGCTGCGGAGACAGAATCCTATGAGGCCGGCACGGGTCATGACGGCCTCATTGTAATCGAAATCAGGCAAAAGAAAAACCCGGCGGGAATCCCCCTCCTGCCCTGTCCTCCCATGGACGCGCGCATTTAATTTTGCTAGAATATCCCCATGTATAAGCCAGACGGACGCCGATCTTTCCTTGCAGCGGCCTTGTGGTTGTTCTGGGTATTGATCTGCGGGACTCGGCCCACAGATGGCTCGCCGGTTCCTTGTCTGGACCGACCCTTGCAGAACGAGAGCGATGGAATTCGTTTGATCGACGACTTTTCCCGCCCGGACGGCTCTTCCGCCCTGGCCACCCGCTGGCAGAGTTTCTCAGATCGGGTAATGGGGGGAGTCTCCACCGTCTCCTCCGGTATCGAGGTCATCGACGGTCGGCGATGCCTGCGGTTGCGGGGTGAGGTCTCTCTGGAAAACGACGGCGGCTTCGTCCAGGTCGCCCTTGCCCTGGGTCCAGAGGACACATCCTTCGACGCCGGGGAATATCAGGGCATCCGGCTTCGAGTTCGGGGAAACGGGGAACGATATTTCGTTCATCTGCGTACCGAACAAACACAACGACCCTGGCATTACTATGCGGCCGAATTCACCGCCGAGACCGACTGGCGGGAGGTTACCATCCCCTTCGCACGCTTCCAGCCCCAAAACCTGGGAGTCAAGCTCGACAATTCCCGACTCAGACGGTTGGCGATTGTCGGCGCATGGAAAAATTTCACTGCGGATGTCGCGATCAGCCGCATCGAATTCTATCGTTAGATGAAGGTATTAAACAAGGGCGGCGAATCGGCTTGAGTCACCCAATTCCTGAAGGAGAAACAAGAATGGATTTGATCGAGATGGCCTTGGATTTGGAGCAAAAGACCATTGCCACCTATCAAGACTTGGCGGATCAATGCGCATCGCATGAAGGCATCAGGCACATTCTCCAGATGATGGTGGATGATCACCAGGAGCACTTCAAGAGCCTGAACCGGATGCGCGAACAGAAGCAATTCCACCCGGAATCGCCGAAAGTCTTCAAAGAGATACGCGGCTTGTTGGAGAAGATCCAGCATAGCAAAGACACCTTCAGTTGTGACATCGACCAACTCAACCTGTACCGGAAGGCGCTCGACCAGGTGGCTGAAAAAAAGCGATTATATGAACAGATCCGGGAACGATTAGAAACCGGCGGCGGCCGCAGGCTGATGGATGTCCTGATCAAACAGGAAGACAAGCAGGCCTTTGTGCTGAATAACATCATCGAGATGGTCGAACGCCCTCAGCTTTGGCTGGAGGATGCCGAATTCTCCCACCTGGATGAATACTGACCGATCTTATAACATTATTCTTTTCAGAAGGTTGACTTCATGCCGGACATGGTGTATACACTATATTTTAGACCGATACCGCGCGGAAAAGCGATCCGATGAGGCGCTTTTCCCAAAAACAAAAAATCCATTGATGTTGTTGATGATTCGCTCCTCCGAGCTCAATGAATTTTAAAGGAGTCGTCCATGATCGAGATCAAAGATTTGACCAAGTACTACGGTGATCTCTGCGCCGTGGATCATGTCAGCTTCGACATCCGTAAGGGAGAAATCCTGGGCCTGTTGGGGCCCAACGGAGCCGGCAAGACCACCATCTACCGTATCCTGACCGGTTACCTGCGTCCCACATCGGGAGACATCCGGGTCAAGGATTTCGATATCCATGTGCACCGCACGGAAATCAAGCGGCTCATCGGGTATCTTCCCGAGGCCGCCCCCATCTATCACGAGATGCTGGTCTACGACTATCTGGATTTCGTGGCCGACATACGGGGTGTCGAAAGCGCCCGCAAGCTGGACCATATCCGGCACCTGGCGGACCTATGCAGCCTCAGGCAGGTCATGCACATGACCATCTCCGAGCTTTCCAAGGGATACCGCCAGCGGGTCGGCATCGCACATGCCCTGATGGGCGATCCGGAGATCCTGGTGCTGGACGAGCCCACATCCGGGCTCGACCCCAACCAGATCGTTGAGACCCGGGAAATCATCCGCCGCATCGGTAAAGAAAAAACCATTATTTTCTCCACCCACATCCTGAGCGAAGCCGAGGCCACCTGCGACCGGATGTTGATCATCGATCAAGGCCGGATCGTGGCCGACGATACTCTGGATAACCTGCGTAAGGAACTCAAACAGCAGTCTTTTGAGGCCATATTCCGCCAGCTCACCCAAGGAAACTGACCATGCAAAACATCAAACACATCTTTAAAAAAGAGTTTCGGGCCTACTTCATATCCCCCATCGCCTACATCGTGATCTCGGTCTTTCTGATCATCATCGGATGGCTGTTCTTCTCCACTTTTTTCCTGGAACGGCAGGCGAACCTGTCCCGCTTCTTTTCGCTCCTTCCGGTCACCTTCGCCTTCATCATCCCGGCCGTGACCATGCGATTGTTCTCGGAAGAAATCAATGTGGGCTCCTATGAGCTGCTGCTGACGCTCCCCGTCACCTTCCGCGACATCATACTGGGGAAATTCTTCTCGGCCGTGGCCTTCGTCGGCCTCATGCTCTCGCCTACGCTCCTATACGCGGTGAGCACCAGCCTGCTGGGGGAACTCGACTGGGGGCCGGTGGCGGGCGGATACTTGGGCGCCGTTCTTCTCGGCGCCGCTTTCAGCGCCATCGGCCTGCTGGCATCCTCCATAACCCGCAATCAGGTCGTGGCGTTCATCATAGGAATGGCCGTCTGCTTCTCGCTGACGCTGCTGATCGATTTTGTGCTTTTTTTCCTTCCCAGTGGGCTGGTCGGCATATTCCAATATCTCAGTGCCAATTATCATTTTCAAAATATCGCCAAAGGTGTCGTCGATTCCCGTGATCTTCTCTACTTTGCGGCGCTCACCTTCGTGGCGCTCTATGTGACGAATTTGATCATGCAGGAGAAGAAGTAAGGAGGCTCCCATGACAAAAAAACCAGAAATGGCAAAATATACCACCTTCGGTTTCACCATCGTGATCGTGATCCTGGTCATCCTGGTGGGGCAGAATCTGTTCTTCCGCCAGGACCTGACCGCCAATCGGCTTTACTCCCTCTCCCGGGCCAGCAAGCAGGCGGTGGCCACCCTGAAAGAGCCGATGACCATCAACGTCTTCTTTTCCCAGAACCTCCCGGCTCCCTATAACAACATCGAACGCTATCTCCACGATCTCCTGGAGGAATACTCACTGCATTCGCGGAAATATATGAGCTATCGTTTCTTCGATGTCAGCGCCAAGGAAGGGGATCTGAGTGAGAAGGCGGAGGAAAACCGCTCCATGGCACAGGATTACGGCATCTATCCTGTGAACGTGCAGACCATCGAACAGGACGAAGCCAAGGTGCAGCGTGCCTACATGGGGATGGTGTTCATCCACGGGGACATCATAGAACGGAATCCGGCTGTCACCAGCACGGAAGGCCTGGAGTATCAAATCACCAGCACCATCCAGAAGATGAACAACAAGATATCAGCCCTGCTCAATTTGCCGGAGAAAATCAAGGTAAAGCTGATACAATCCTCATCCTTGAAGACGATCGCCCCTCAGGTGGGCTTAGAGGGCCTGGATGAGCTGAAAAACACCATCTCCGACGTCGTCGCCGAACAGAACAACAAGGCCTACGGCCAGCTGGAGTTTCTCATCATCGATCCCTCCGCTCAATCGATCCCGGAAGAGGAACTCGCTCCCTATCGGCGCTTCGGCCTGCAGTGGCCGGAGATTTCCAATCCCGACGGCACCGTCATCCCCGCCGGCAACGGCATCCTGGCACTGGGGATGGAATTCGGAGACAAATCGGTGGAAACTCAACTCCTGAGCTCCAGCCTCAACCTGACCAATCAAGGCCTGAGGGAACAGTTCACACTGATCGAAAAGGAGCAGATCGCGGGCTTTATGGAAGAAAATGTGGACAACCTGATCGACATCCACGAGGAGGTCGGCTACCTCTCAACCCACGGTACCCTGTCCCTATCCCCGGCGCTGCCTCCTCAGTTTCAGATGATGCAGCCGCAGGCTGACTCCCTGACCAACTTCAACTCCCTGCTTACCAACCGCTACAGCATCGAGCAGATCGACATCGGAAATGAGGAAATCCCCGACGACGTGGACAGCCTGATCATCGCGGGCCCCAAGGAGAATTTCAACGACTGGGAGCTCTTCCAGATCGATCAGTTCCTGATGAAGGGGAAATCCCTGGCCTTGTTCATCGACGCCTTCAACGAGATCCAGCCCCAGGGGCAACAGCAGATGTACGGCATGCAGCAGCCCGCCTACCTCCCGTTGAACACCGGATTGGAGAGGCTGCTGGACCATTACGGCGTGGCCGTCAAGAAGGCCTATGTCCTGGACGAAAGCTGCTACGTATCCCGAGACCGGCAGATGGGGGAGACTCCGATTTATTTCGCTCCCATCATCAAGAATGACAATATCAACCACCGCCTGGGGTTTCTCTCCAACATCAAGGAATTGATCATGTACCGGGTTTCTCCCATCGAGCTGGACAAGGAGCGACTGGAAGAAAACGGCCTCGAGGCCACCAAGCTGTTTTCCTCTACGCAGGATGCCTGGGAGATGGCCGGGCAGATCAATCTCACTCCTTTCATGATCCGGCCGCCCATGAACGAAGAGGAAAAATCACAGCAGCCCTTGGCTTTCCTGATCGAGGGTGAGTTTCCCAGTTATTTTGCCGACAAACCGGTGCCGGACAAACCGGAACCGGAGGAACCTGACACTGAGGAAGGCGAAGACGAAGCCGCAACGCAGCCCGACCAGAAAGCCGAGGCCGAGCCCGCCCCCCAAGAGCCCCAAATCTCGGGCGGCGAAGATGTGATCACCCAAGGCAGGCCCGGGAAGATCTTCCTGATCGGATCCTCGGAAATCTTAAAAGATAACATCCTCGACGAGCAGGGTCAGTCGCCGAATGCCGTATTCCTGCTCAACACCGTCGATTTTCTCAACCAGCAGGAAGACATTGCGGTGATGCGCAGCAAGAACCAGCGCTTCAACCCCCTGAGGGATACCTCTGCCCTCACCCGCACCATAGTCAAAGTGCTGAACATCGCGGGGCTTCCGGTACTATTCATCCTAATCGGCTTTTACGTCTGGATCCGCCGTAAGGCGAGGCGGCGGGCCATCCACGCCATGTTCTTGGAAAAGGCATAACTACGGAGGGAGAAGGGCCATGAAGATAAAAAAGCAGTACTTGATCCTTTCGGGAATCATCGCCGTGCTCTTGATCTACCTGATCTTGGGCAGCGGCCGCAGCAAGATGAGCTACGAGGTTCCCCGGTTGAAGTCTTTGAATCAGCAGGAGATCACCAAGATCGAGATCATCCTCTCCGACCGGACCGTCACCCTCAGCGGACAGGGTGAAGCATGGAACATTGAACCTCAGGATTATCCCGCCGACCCGGTAAAGGTCGAGGATATGTTGGAGACCGTCGCGAATCTGACTCTCACTGAGCTGGCATCCGAACAACAAGATTATCAGCGCTATGACCTGGATCAAGATAGCCGTATCACGGTTAAGGCCTATCAGGAGGAGAGGCTGGTGAGGGAGTTCGATATCGGGAAGATCCCATCCACCTACCGCCACACCTTTATCCGTATGGCCGATGATACGCGCGTTTATTATGCCCGGGAATCCTTTCGCAGCCGGTTCGAGAATGAGATCAAGGACCTTCGGGACAAGAAGGTGATGAGCCTGGATAAGAACGCTGTCAGTGAAATCCACCTCACGCAGGAAGATACCACCTTGGCGTTCGTGAAAAAAATGATCCCGGCCACCCCCCCGGAGGAAAAGACACCTCCCGAAAAAGAGGAGACGGAGACCGAGACGCCCCAAGAGCCTCAGGAACAAGAAGCTTGGGTTACGGACGACGGCCGAACCGGCGACAAGACCGGTCTCGACACCATCCTCAATGAGCTCTCCGACCTGCGCTGCGATGATTTCATCGAGGGAAAGGCAAAAGCGGACTACTCCTCACCGATATATACGGTGGTGCTCAAGGGCAACAAAGACTATACGCTGCAGATTTATGCCCAAGAAGAAAAAGTTGAGGAAGAAGAAAAAGAAGAAGGAGGAGGGATTTCGCAGGACGAAAAATACCCCGCCGTCTCGTCGGAGAGCCCCTATCCCTTCCTGCTCTCGACCTACCGGGCTGAGCGGATCATGAAAAAACCGGAGGACCTATTCCCACAACAGGACGAACAGGATAAACGTCCCTGAAGTCTCCTCGCATTAATGCCTTCCGGCGCCAAGCCGGCGGGCACAACGCTCGGGTAAAAGGCTCCGCGTGCCGCGCCTCCTAGACCACGCCTACGGCGTGAGAGTTCTGCCACAGGCCATGGATGTTGCAGAGGGAAGCGGCAAATATAACACCCGGCTTATCGGTTTTGAAGCTCAGGACGGCCTCATGGTGGGTATACACCGTGCTGGTATCGGGACCCTGTGCCGATTCGCCGTGGGCCGCGAATTCCGCCTTGCCGATTTGATAAGGGAACTTTTCTCCTTCCGGCTGGAAAAAAACCGTGATCCAGCGGATATGATGAGGCGTGCTGTTGGGGTGAGCGATCTCCCTTCCGACGCCGACGGTGACCCTGAAAACTTCTCCCTTTTTTACGGTCGCCGGAGCCTCGATGACCGGAACGTGCTTCTCCTGCACCCAGTCTGCGGTCTGAAACAAATTCTTGAAATCTGACATTTTGCCCTCCTCGTCAAGTGGATTCTGAATTCGTTTTATTCCTATTTAATCTATAATATTAAGGTATTTTATTATGGCACAATCACCCGGACGCTGTCAATAGCTGTCAATATTGGATATTTTATTATGCGGGAGGCTTCAAAGCGGAGATGCGGATGGATTTGCCGAACTTGAGACCTAAAGACCTCGGCTCATGGCATCCAGGAATTCGGCGTTGGTTTTGGTCTTGCCCATCTTATCCAGCAGCAGCTCCATGGCTTCCACCTCGTTCAGTTGGCTGAGAACCTTGCGCAGGACCCAGATCCGATTGAGGTCTTTTTCTTCGATCAGCAGCTCTTCCTTTCGCGTCGCCGAGCGATTGATATCGATCGCCGGGAACAGCCTTTTGTCCACCAGCCTGCGGTCCAGGTTGATCTCCAGGTTCCCGGTACCCTTGAACTCCTCGAAGATGACCTCATCCATGCGGCTCCCGGTATCCACCAAGGCGGTGGCGATGATGGTCAGGCTTCCCCCCTCCTCCACTTTACGGGCCGTGCCGAAAAACTTCTTGGGTTTGTTGAGGGCGTTGGCATCAATCCCTCCCGAGAGGACTTTGCCCGAGGGGGGAATGATGGCGTTGTGGGCACGGGCCAGTCGAGTGATGCTGTCCAGGACAATGCACACATCCCGGCCCAGCTCCACAAGCCGCTTGGATTTTTCCAAAACGATGTGTGAGACCTGCGCGTTGCGCACCGGGGGCTCATCAAAGGTCGACGCCACCACCTCTCCGTTGACACTGCGCTGAAAGTCCGTCACCTCCTCCGGCCGTTCCGCCACCAGGAGTACGATGAGGAAGACATCGGGGTGGTTCCGTTCTATCGATTGGGCGATGGTTTTGAGCAGGGTGGTCTTCCCGGCCCGCGGAGGAGATACGATCAGCCCTCGCTGCCCCTTGCCGATGGGTGTCAGCATATCCATGACGCGCGCATTGAGGTTCTTGTGTTTGCCGTCTTCGAGCATGAACTTCTCGAAAGGATAGAGCGGCGTGAGCTGTTCGAAGTGGACGTTGCGCCTTCGCCTCATGATGTCGTCGGGATGGCCGAAATTGATGGCCTCGATCTTGATCAAAGCGAAATATTTTTCTCCTTCTTTGGGAGGACGAACCACTCCGGAGATGGTGTCTCCGGTCCGCAGTTGAAATTTCCGGATCTGGGAAGGCGAAACATAGATATCATCCTGGCTCGGCAGATAGCTGAATTCGGGAGCGCGCAAAAAACCGAACCCGTCTTCCAAGCATTCGAGGACGCCTTCGGAAAACAGCAGCCCGTTCTTTTTGGCCTGGGCTTCGAGAATCTTGAATATCAGATTCTGTTTAGTGGTGCCTTTTATCTCCTCAGGCGGCAGTCCAAGCGCTTCGGCTATTTCCACCAGCTCGTCTTTTTTTAGTTTTTCCAACTCTGCTAAATTCTGCTCTTTCATCTTCTTTGCTCCTGTGTATGGTTGTTGTTGCTAAACTATAGGCTTTCGACGTCAATGCGCTACCGGAGGCTCCTGGGATTCTTCCCGTTTTTCCTTTTCGTCCGAGACTTCCGGGGCCAGAGGCACGCCGCCTTTTTTGGCTTTTTCAGGGAGTGGCTTGGTCAAAGCTATCTTCAACACTTCATCCATGGAGGCGACAAAATGGATCTTCATGGCTTCTTTGATTTTCTTGGGCAGATCCTTGAGATCGCACATGTTATCGAGAGGGAGGATCGCCTCCATGATTCCTTCGCGGTGGGCGGCCAAAAGCTTCTCTTTGATGCCGCCGACCGGGAGCACCTTGCCGCGGAGGGTTAATTCTCCGCTCATGGCCAATGTTTTGTTGACCGCGATATCGGTCAGCAGTGAAATGATGGCAATGGCGATGGTGATTCCCGCCGAGGGACCCTCCTTGGGCGTGGCGGCCTCCGGAACATGGATGTGAATATCGGAGTTCTTATGCAGATCCCGGGCGATGTTCAGCTCATACATCATGCCGCGCACATACGAGAAGGCCGCTTGGGCCGATTCCTGCATGATTTCTCCCAGCTGGCCGGTCAGCGTAAAGTTGCCTTTGCCGTGGACTTTGGTGACCTCGAAAGACAGGATTTCCCCCCCGAACTCTGTCCATGCCATCCCCAGAGCAACCCCCACTTCGTTCTTCTTATCGATTTCACTGCGCTTGTAGCGCGGAATCCCCAGGTATTTCTCAAGATTTCTCGGGGTTACCGTTTCTCGGTATTTCTTTCCTCGATCCACCACCTTTTTAACCACCTTGCGGCAGATGGACGTGACCTCGCGTTCCAGGCTGCGGACTCCCGCTTCCCGGGTATACTCCCGGACCAGTTTGCTGAAGGATTTGTCGGAGATCCTCAAGTTATCCAGGCCCAGGCCGTGGGCCTTGAGCTGCTTTGGCAGCAGGAATTTTTTGGCGATCTGCAGCTTTTCCTCTTCCGTATATCCAGGAAGTCGGATGATTTCCATCCGGTCGATGAGTGGACGGGGAACGGTCTCGAGCACGTTGGCGGTGACGATGAACATGACCTGGGAGAGGTCAAAATCCGTATCGATGTAATGATCCAAAAAGGTGCTGTTTTGCTCCGGATCCAAGACCTCCATAAGGGCCGAAGCCGGGTCTCCGCGGAAGTCGACACTCATCTTGTCGACCTCATCGAGCAAAAACACCGGATTCCGGGTTCCGCCCTTCTTGATCATCTGGATGATCCGTCCCGGGTAGGCCCCGATATATGTGCGGCGATGCCCACGGATTTCGGCTTCGTCTCGCACGCCACCCAGGGACAAACGCACGAACTTGCGTCCGGTGGCGCGGGCTATGGACTGACCCAAGGAACTCTTTCCCACTCCCGGCGGTCCGACAAAGCCCAGGATGACGCCCTTGGGATTCTTTACCAATTGGCGGATGGACAGATATTCTAAAATGCGCTCTTTAACCTTTTCCAACCCATAATGATCCTCATCCAGGATCCTTTTCGCTTGTTTGAGATCGCGCTTTTCGCGTGACTTTTTGTGCCACGGCAGGGATATCAGCCAATCCAGGTAATTGCGGCAAACCGTGGCTTCGGCCGACATGGGCGGCATGACTTCCAGCCGCTCGATCTCTTTGAGGGCCTTGACTTCCGCATCCTTGGGCATCTTGGCTTCCGTCACGCGCTTGCGGAGTTCCTCCACCTCGCCGGCTTGATCGTCTTTTTTGGCACTCATGCCGGGTGTGAACACCTTCTGTCCCGGCTCACGGAACGGCAGCTTTCGTCCACCGGATTTCCCCTCCTTGCGCAGTTTGGCATGGATTTTGATCAACTCGTTTTCGAGCACGAAATTTAGACGGCGCAGGCGCTCCAGCGGATTGATGGTCTCCAGGAGGTTCTGCTTTTCCTCCACCGGAAGAAAGAGGTGGGAGGCGATGATATCGGAAATCCTGTTGGCGCTGTTCTCCCGGAGCGCCGGAATGATGGAATCGAAATTGGCATGTTGGCTGAGTTTGAGATAGTCCTCGAATAATGTCAACACGACCTTCAGGCTATCGCGCAACTTGTCGTTATCGACATCGATCTCCCGGATCTCTTTCGCCAGAACTTGATAGAACGGGTAAGTGCTCAAATACTCCACGATCCGGGCCCGCTTCTTGCCTTCCACGATGACCTTCATGTTCTTTTCATCCATCTTCACCACACGGATGATCTTGGCCACGATCCCCATGGAATAGATATCCACCGCACGAGGATTATCCAGGGAGGCATCCATCTGGGCCGACAGGAATATCATCTTGTCCTGGCTGGAGGCCCGCTCCATAGCCTGGATGGAAGAAGTCCGACCGATGATGAACGGAACCAGTGTGGAAGGGAAGACGACCAAATCCCGTAGGGGAATCATCGGCAAGTTCTTGATCATTTCACTCTTGGATTGAGACTGCATGTTCATACTCCAGCGGCTTGTTTTTGAGAATGCAGGGACGGGGAGTTCTTATCCACCATTCTCTTGGTGATACGGATGATCTTCGAACCCTTGCCCGAGGGCACATCGAACATCAGGTCCAGCATGAGGTCCTCGATAATGCTGCGCAGGCCGCGCGCGCCCAACTTTTTCTCTATCGATCTCCGCGCGATGGCGGTAAGCGCGTCCCGCGTGAACTCCAGCTTGACCTTCTCCAATTCAAACAGCTTCTGGTACTGCTTGACGATGGCATTCTTGGGCTTGGTGAGGATATCGACCAGGTCTTTCACACCCAGATCGGAGAATATGGAAATGACCGGAATGCGGCCTACCATCTCCGGGATCATGCCGTATCGGATAAGGTCTTGAGGAATAAGATGGCGGTAGAGCTCGTCCGCCGTCTTGCTCCCTTTTTGGTGGATTTCGGATTTGAAGCCTACGGCGGCTCGGCCGATACGCTGCGATATGATTTTCTCCAAGCCGATAAACGCTCCTCCGCAGATGAAGAGTATATTGGTGGTATCGATGGGGACATATTCTTGCTGGGGGTGTTTCCTCCCTCCCTGCGGTGGGATGTTGGCCACCGTGCCTTCTATGATCTTCAGCAGGGCTTGCTGCACGCCCTCACCGGACACATCGCGCGTGATGGAAGGAGTGTCGGTTTTTCGTGAGACCTTATCGATCTCGTCGACATAGATGATGCCCTTTTGGGTTTGCGAGATATCCCCGTTCGAAGCCTGAAAGAGCCGCAGCACGATGTTCTCGACATCCTCCCCTACGTATCCGGCCTCTGTGAGGGAGGTGGCGTCGGCAATGGCGAAGGGCACTTCGAGGATCTTGGCCAGCGTTTGGGCTATCAAGGTTTTTCCCGTTCCGGTGGGGCCGATCAAAAGAATATTGCTCTTGGCGATCTCCACGTCATCGATGCTTTCTTGATAACGGATGCGCTTGTAGTGGTTGTAAACGGCGACGGCGATCTTCTTTTTGGCATCTTCTTGGCCGATGATATACTCATCCAGAGAGCGCTTGATTTCGAAGGGGGTGGGAAACTCGACCTGATGATCTTGATTCTCCGGTTTTTTGGATTCGCTGAAAATGATGGAATGGGCTAATTCGATACAATTGTCGCAGATATAGACCCCGCCCGGACCGGCGATCAACTTCTTGACCAGCGGCTGGGGCCGGTTACAGAAATTGCATTTGGCCGCGGTGCTGTGGTTCGGCTTGAAGTTATCGTCCATTTTCTTCAATCTTTATAATCGAATTCCTCAATCGCCGGCTCAGCTCTTCCCCTTCTGCCGCGAGACGATCACCTCATCGATGAGGCCGTATTTTCTTGCCTGCTCCGGCGTCATGATAAAATCCCTCTCGATATCCTCCTGGATACGCTTGAGCGGCTGAAGGGTATGGTGCTTGAGGATGCGGTTGATGCATTCTCGAATCCTTAGGATCTCTTTGGCCTGGATGGCGATATCAGAGGCCTGACCCTTGAATCCGCCGAATGGTTGATGGATGATGATACGGGAGTTCGGAAGGGAATACCGCTTGCCCGGAGTGCCGGCAGCCAGCAGGATGGCGGCCATGCTGGCCGCCTGCCCCACGCAAATGGTCGAGATATCCGAACTGACGTACTGCATGGTATCGTAAATTCCCAATCCCGAGGTTATGTTTCCCCCCGGGGAATTGATGTACAGCGAGATTTCCGATCCCGGACGCTCGGCCTCGAGATACAAGAGCTGCGCGATGACCGAGTTGGCCACCTCGTCCGTGACTTCAGTTCCGATAAAAATGATATTGTCCTTGAGCAGCCGGGAATATATGTCATAGGCCCGCTCGCTCTTTCCTTCTTGATCAACGATAAAGGGGATTAAAGTCATGGGATGATCAGGTTATTTCATTATAGCATTTTTCAGCAAAAAATCAATGGTCTTCCGGAGCAGGAGGTTCTCTCTCACCTCCGTTTTGCGGTCGTCCCGCTTCATGGCATCGATCACCTGGGCTAACGGAATGTTGTTGGCTTTGGCCAGTGTCTTATACTCTTCTGTCATTTCTTCCTCCGTCACCTCCAGTTTTTCGGCCTCCGCGATCCGCATCAGCACGAGATGGTTTTTTACGGTCTGACGGGCTTTCCGTCCCGCCTCTTCTTCCAGGCGGGCGCGGTCCTCTTGTTTAGTCGGCGCCTGTCGGAGGGATTGGAGAATTCGACGCAGGTGGGCGAGCGTTTCCTGCTGGATTACGGATTCAGGAAGCTCCACATCGACCTGATCCGAGACCTTTTGTACGACCTCGCTCGAAAGATCTCCCTTCTGTTTCTGAACTTGAGCCTCCTCGAGCTGCCGTTTGATCTCCTCCTTCAATTCTTTGAGATCCGCGAACTTCCCCAGGTCTTTTGCAAATCCGTCGTCGACAGCCGGCAACTTTTTCTCTTTGATGGAAATGATTTTGAGGTGATAATCGATCCCCCGGCCGGCCACCTTCTTATTTTTATGTTCCTTAGGATAGTCGACCCGGAAATTTTTCTCCTCGTTGATCATCATACCCGGCAGTGCTTGATTCAATTCCTGCTCATTATCCGGATGGCCGACCAGCACGAAAATCTTTTCCGCGGGAAGGAGTTTCCGGGTCTGGAGGTCTTTTCCCTGAATCTGGGCCATGACGTAATCATCTTGCTGGATGCTCCTGTCTTCCACAGGAACATACTGAGCCGAACGCTCCCTTAAGTCTTCTATGGATTTCTCAATATCTTCCGGCGTCACCCGCTCTTCCTTCCGCTCGATCTTGATCTTGGTGTAAGCGGGCAGGGTGAACTCCGGCCACACCTCGAACTCCGCGGTAAGCCGCATGGGATTTCCCTCGTCCCAGGCAATATCCTTTATGACCGGAGTGTTCACGGGTACGGCGGTATGGGCCGCAAGTTCGTTCCCGATCGCCTGCGGTGCGAGGTTGTTGACCAAGGTCTCTCGAATCTCTGATTCGTACATCTGCTTAACGACATCTCGGGGAGCCTTGCCCTGACGGAATCCTTTGACCTTGGCCCGGCGGGTATACTGATCTATGACCCGCTCGAATTCCCGGGTCACCTCTTCAGCCGTCAGTTCCACCTGCAATTCGCGCTTGCACGCACCGACTGCTTTAAGTTCGCTCTTCGGTTGAACCATCGATTTTCCTTAATCGTCAGATGATCAGGGAATGGGCAGAGCGGGAGTCGAACCCGCACTCCTTTAACAGGAACTAGGTCCTAAGCCTAGCGCGTATGCCAATTTCGCCACCTGCCCATGATAATATCCCCTTGCCTTGCGGCTTCACCGTCATAGGATGGGGAATTTAACAGAGGCTTGTAATTGGAAAAGTAATATACCACAAGTATTCGGGATTGTCAATTTTCGCGAGGCACGAAAAGATGACAGGCCCCGGTCGCCCGCGCCGCATGGGAGAGGCGGACACGGAGGTTCCTTCTCAAGTCTTGAGCTTTAGGTGCCCGGTCCAATGGCGGGCGATCCGCTCAACGGCATCCAGGGACGCCTGCACTTCCTCTTCTGTGTGCGCGGCGGAGAGGGCGCCATAGCCGTGGAAGGTGTAGAAGCCCTCCTGCAGCATCGCCAGCTTAAAGATTCTTTCCCTGAGCTCGACATCGGCAATATCCGGATTCCAGACTTGCTCCGGAGAGGTCACTCGGTCGAGATCGCGGTTCAAAAAATGCACCCCGACCACCGAAGAATGCGGGGTGACATCCTCATTGTTCCCGGTACACTTCACCCGGATGCCGTAGCGGGTAAAAACCTCTTCGATGCCGGATCGGGCGCGATCCCCCAATCCGCCTATCTTGGGATATATCTCCGCCTCCCGTTCGATCAGATACTCCAAAAACCTTAAGCCCGCCAGCATGCACATGGGATGAGCGGAAAACGTCCCGCCCTCAAACTTCACCCTTTGTCCGGCCGGGGCATCAGGGCCGCACAGGTCCATGATCTCCGCACGCCCGGCCAAAGCACTGATCGGCATGCCCCCCCCGATTGCCTTTCCGAAAACCGTCAAGTCGGCTTGGATACCATAGAGTGCCTGCAGCGGTCCGGCATGGAAGCGGAAGCCGGACACGACCTCGTCGAAGATCAAGACCGCCCCGTAACGGGAGGTTAATTCCCTCGCTGTTCGGATATAATCCCTGGTCCCGAATAGGAAGCCTCCCGCTCCGATGAAAGGCTCCATGATCAGACAGGCGACGCGATCTCCCAAGCGGGAGAACTTTTCCTCCAAATCTTCGCGGTTGTTGAACTCGCTCATGATCAGGGTGGCATTCAGCTCGGCAGGGAGCCCGGCCGACTCGACCTGTGTCAGGCCGTCCCGGAAAACGGAAATGCCCTTGAGTGCGTAAGGCTGAGCCCCGTGCCATCCCCCTCCGATTTTGAGGACCATGTCTCTCCCGGTGAAGGATCGCGCCAACATGATGGCATACATGGTGGCCAGGGCGCCGCTGGTGGTGAAGCGAAGCTTCCCTCCCCCCAGACGGTCCAGGATCAATCCCGCCAATTCATCCTGATGAATCCCGGGAAAGCCCGTGGCCAATCCCTGACCGGACGCTAGATACGCGGAAAGCGCCTCCTGAACCACGGGAGGATTATGCCCCAAGATATTGCCGAAATGACCCTGCCAAAAATCGACATAGGTGTGGCCATCGAGATCCGTAATCCTGGATCCGCTGGCGGAGGTATCATAGAACGGATAGGGTGAAAAGAGACGCAGATTGTGGCTTCCTCCTCGAACCAGACGCCGGGATGCGGCGTGAAAACGGCGCTCGGATTCGGGATGCGTCCGGCGATAGGCATCGCTCAATTCCCGGTACAATCTTTCTCTATCCATGCCTTCCCCTGACTTGAATTTGCTCCTAAGGTCTAGAAAAAAGGCCCGATGACGGCATCGGGCCTTCTCCTGCCGATGAATTCGAACCGGGTGCCAGTCCGATGGCGGCCTCCTTCCGGATTGTTTCGGGGCTGTCCGGCTGGGCCTATTTGATATATTTGCTCAATCTCTGAGCCAGGCTGGCATCCAGGGATTTGAGATTTTCGTGAACCTCACGGGCGCTGGCATAGTCTTTGAGGTTCAGATAGGCGATGGCGAGATTGTAATACGCATTGCCGTTATCGGGAGTCAGTTCGATCACCTTGCGAAGCGGATCCACCGCCGGCGACCATCTCTTTATCTGCATGTTGCAGATTCCAAGAAACAGCCAACCTTGGGCGTTGTCCGGAACGACTTCGACCAGTTTTTCAAAAACCGGGATGGCCTCTTTGTATTTCTTCTGTTGATAATAGACATTTCCCAGATTGAGATAGGCGAAATCAAAAGCGGGGTTGAGCTCGATGGCCTTGTTCATGGCCTCTTCGGCCTCTTCGTACATTTCCCGGTTGGTGTACATGATGCCCAGGTTGTAATAGGCTTCCGGATTGGAGGGGTCCAGGTCCACCATTTTTTTGGCCGCGGCAATGGCTTTGTCGGGAAGTTCTGCCTCATCATACATCCGCACGATGATATTGTGATAGATCTTGGCATCATCGGGGCTCAGTTGTGCCAGCATCTCGTACACGGCGGCCGCTTCATCATACATGCCCGATTTCTCATAGGCTTGAGCCAGCTTGGAGTTTTTGTAGATGCTCCCCGGCTCTAATTCGACCGCTTTTTTTAGCACTTGGGCGGCATCGGCAAAACGCTCCAATTCCATATAACAATCCCCCAGTTCATAATGGCTGTCGCCCGGGCTCTGGGGATCGGTGGCCAAAAATTTCTCATAGGCTTCCGCTGCCTTGTCGAATATCCTCTGTTCGCGATAGGCCCGACCCATGAGCTGGTAGGCCACGGTATGCTCCATATTCATCGCCACGGCTTTTTCCAGCGGCGGAATCGCGTCCGACCACTTCATCATGCTGATGTAGATTTGGCCCAGCCCCAAATGGGCGGTGTCGATATTGGGGTCGAGCTCCAGGATCTTACTGTAGGTCTTCACCGCCGAGGAATAATCTCTTTGCTTGGTTTCGATCCTGGCCAGGATCTGGAGGGTTTCCATGTCGTCGGGCTTGAATTTCAGGTACTCATTGAGATATCTGGATGCCCGACTGGTGCTTTCCACGGCTCCGAAGAGACGGGAGGCCAGGAACACACCGTCTTCGGTCTCGAAAAACTCGACCGGTTCCAGATTCTTGAACTTAGTGACCTTCCCGGTCGTATTCATGTTGGCGATGGCGTTAGCGGGGAGAACGAATTTCGAAGTGGTGTCCACGTAAGTCAGAAATCCCACCAATACGCCGCTTTCATCAAAGACCGGAGCGCCGCTGAGCGAATCCGGGGCGGAAAAACTGGTGTCCGCGGTCTGCCTCCCCGAATCGTACTCCACCAAGTTGATGACCTGTCCGTCATAGGCCTGGAGCTGACCGGCCTCGTTGCCGCCCAAGGCATACAGCGTGGTGCCGAATTTCAGGGTTTCGAATCCGGAGGGAGTCAGGGGCGGCGCTTTGCTCTTGACTTTGACCACCGCCAGGTCGAGCGTTTTATCAATTGAGATGATTCCTTCGATCTTGACCTTTTTGCCTTCGATATCCATGCCTTCGGCATTCTTAGCTTCACTGAGAAGGTGGTAGTTGGTGACCATCAAATCCCTGCCGATCACAAAACCGGTGCCCCGGCCGATCTCCATCTTGTCTTCATCTTGCGCGATGAACGAGATCACGCTGCCTTTATGTTTTTCGAAAACGGCCTGGCCGCCTTCGGATTGAGCCTGAAGCCAGCCCATCGAGACACATAAGATCATCATTCCCAAGACAGACATTACCCTAAAAGTGTTACGCATGTTCACCTCCATCTACTCATAGATGCGATCAGGTTCAATTTACACTTTATCATCCGTTTCTGTCAAATCTTTTGCCTTATCGCCGGAATTCGGCCTTCTATCGGATCGGTGATCCCTTAGAATTTCCCTATAGCCCTTGGGAGGAGACCATGAATGGCCGGCTTGACAAACACATAGGGGGTAGCTAGGCTAAAGCCCGTGCACGCAGACCGCAGCCCGGCGAAAGACATGCTCACTCCCTCGGGACGCCGTGCCCCGCGAAGCCTGATCTATGCCGTCGCCGCATGCACAGGGCTGGGAGTTGTCCTATGGATCCTGCTCATTGGGCTGGCACCCTATCTGAAATCCATCGGATCAGGCTGGAATCGGGTGGTCTATGCCGTCTTCGCGCCCACCTGCCATCAAATCGATTCCCGTTGTATCACCGTCTTCGGACATCCCATGGCGGTTTGTGCCCGCTGTCTGGGGATCTATCTTGGTTTCCTGGTCGGGACGATCCTTTTCCCCTGGTACAATCGGAGACAACAAGCCCTGGCCCTCCCTCGAGCCCGGACGTTCGTTTGCCTCACCATCCCCATCGGCGTGGATACCATAGGCAATCTCCTGACCCTATGGTCCACCCCTCATCTCCTGCGTCTCGGTCTCGGCTGGGCATGGGGAATGGTCCTCCCCTTTTATTTCATTCCCGGATTGGTGGATGTCCTGACGAGGCGGGCATGAATATTTCCCTTGAATTGTCCCTTTTTAACCACTAGAATGGGGGCAAACCCGAGGAGAAGGAGTTCGGATGAGCAATCAAAGGCCTGCAATGCTGGTGCCTGCCCTGATCGGGGGCGCGCTGGCCGGTATCCTGACCGGCATTCCCATTATCGATTGCCTCTGCTGTCTCTGGATCGTGGGCGGCGGTGCGATCGCGGCCTATTTTTTGAGCAAGGACTCCCCTATTGCCTTGAAGGCCGGAGACGGTGCCATCGTAGGCGTTTTCGCCGGCATGGTGGCGGCGGCCGTGGAATTCATCATCAGTATTCCGCTGGCACCGCTGGAAGAAGCCTTCACCCGGCGGATCATGGAATGGTCCATGACCTATACCGAGGAAATGCCCGAGTTCTTTCGATCCTTGATGGAAAGCGGCGCCACGGAAACTTCGCTTCCTTGGATGCTGGTCGGCCTAGTGATCAATGTGATCATCTTTTCATTGCTGGGAGCCTTGGGTGGGATTATCGGCATATCACTCTTCCAAAAGAAGGCCGCCCCACCCTCGCAGGGAGTCATTGATGTTCCTAAAGACCAAGTCCAAACTGAGACCCCAGATCATAATCAATCCTGAATCCGATAAGGGGCGGACAGGCAAGCGCTGGCAGCAGATCAAGGAAGCGCTGCGGTCGTTCTTCAGAGAATTCCGCTACGAGTTCACGGAAAAGCCCTGTCATGCCACCGAGATCTCCCGAACGGCCATCAAGGATGGAACGGAACTCATCGTGGGAATCGGCGGGGATGGGACGATGAACGAGATCGCCAACGGATTCTTTGAAGGTGACCGCATCATCAATCCCGATACGTCATTGGGCGTTGTTCCTTCCGGAACCGGATCCGATTTCAGCCGCAGCCTGCTCATCCCTCTATCCTATCGCAAAGCCTTAGAGCTCATCGCTCAGGTTCCCTCTCGGACGATCGATGCCGGCCGGGTCAAATTTATGGATCATGAAGGCCGCATATGTGAACGGTATTTCTTGAACATCTCAGATTTCGGAATCGGCGGCGAAGTGGTTCGGCACATGCGCTTGAACCAAATGAAAAGAAAGAAATCCTCTTATCTGTTAAGCACCCTAGCGACGTTTCTGCACTACAAAAATAAGCGTCTGCGGATCTCCGTGGACGGCCGTGAGCTCCCGGAAGAGGAATACATGATCGGGGCCATCGCCAACGGAAGGATTTTCGGCAAGGGCATGAAGATCGCACCGGAAGCCCGGCTGGACGACGGGCTTTTCGACGTGGTCTTGATCAAAGGCATGAAAATCTTGGAATTCCTGCGCAATGTGCGGCGCGTCTATGCCGGTACCCATCTCAGTCACCCCAAGATCGAATTCCTCCGTGGAACTCGGGTGGAAGTCACCCCGGCCGAGGAGCAGAAAGGAGGCGTTCTGATCGAGGTGGACGGAGAGCAGGTCGGGCAGGCGCCGGTGGTCTTCGAAATGCTTCCGGGCTGTATTCCGGTCAAAGCCAACCTCTGACCGCTATTTTTTCGATTTCTTCTGGGTGTGGCTCTTATATTCGAAATAGTTGTTCGTCAACACCACCCGGCCCCTGTCATCCACATAGCGATAGATCTCCGTGCTGGGGCCGATGGTGCTGCGTCGGTAGGAGCGCTGGATTTTCTGGATATAATTGATGGTTTCCCGATACGGAGGGATACCCCCGTATTTTTCGACCGCATGCTGACCGGCGTTGTAGGCTGCCAGTACCAGCTTGGTGTTCCGGTTGAAGAGCCTCATGAGGTCTTTCAGATAACGGATTCCTCCGGTAATGTTTTCCCGGGCGTCAAACACATCCTTCACGCCATACTGGCGCGCCGTAGCCGGCATGAGCTGCATCAAGCCCTTGGCACCCTTGTGGGAGACGGCACGGTGGTTATAGTTGGATTCCGCTTCAATGATGGAATGGATGAGGTCCGATGGGACCCCGTGTTCCCGGGCCAGGCTGCGTATCATCCCGTCATATTGCTGCCTTTGGACGGATTCGGCATGCATCACGACGGCAGTCATCGCCATAAAGGAAAATAGAAATGCCGAGTTTTGCCGTATCCGGCCCGTAATGCGCATTGTTCTCTCAAAAAAGCATGGCAAATATCAGCCGCGATGGCAATCCCCTTTTAGGGTGATATTTCAATCGCTGGGGCTCAGCAGATCTTCCAAAACGGAAAAGGACTCCTGGAGCGCCCTATTCAGCTGGCCCGGCCGGGTGCCGCCGGCTTGGGCGAAATCGGGGCGGCCGCCGCCTCCCCCCCCCACCAGAGGGGAGATTTTTCGGATGATGTCGTCGGCCCTGACCTTTTCCGTCAGGTCTTTGGTAACCGCGCTGACTAAAAGGACTTTGCCGCCGCTCACAGTCGCCAGCACGACAATCCCTGTTCCCAGGCGCTGCTTGAGCACATCGGCCAGCTGCCGCAGTTCCGACATGTTCAGTCCTTCGACCCGCTTGGTGAGGACCGAGATCCCGGCGATTTTCCGGACCTGCTCTTCATTAGCCTGAAAATCCCGATTGACGATCTTTTGCCGCAGGGATTTGATCTCCTTCTCGCTCTCCCGCAGCGATCTTTTCATCCGTTCCAGGTGTTTAAGGAGCTCTCCGGAGGGAGCGTTCAGCACCTGCATGACATCGTCCAGCAGATCCTCTCGGTCCTGCACATACCGGACGGCCGCAGCCCCGGTCACGGCTTCGATCCGACGCATCCCGGCTGCTATGCTGCCTTCGGATATGATTTTGAACAGCCCGATCTCACCGGTGTTCCGGGCATGCACGCCGCCGCACAGCTCCCGGCTGAATTCATCGATGATAACAACCCGGACCTCTTCCCGATATCTTTCTTCAAAAATGGCCACGGCTCCAGACGCGATTCCCTCCTCCAAGGAGGTGACCTCGGTCGTTACCGGGATTGATTCCTGGACTTTGGAATTCACCTGGGTTTCGATCGCATGGAGCTCGCTGGAGATGAGCCCGGTAAAATGGGTGAAGTCGAAGCGCAGCCGATCAGGCGCAACCAAAGATCCGGCCTGCTTGACATGATCTCCCAGAATCAAACGCAGTGAGGCATGCAGGAGATGGGTGGCGGTGTGGTTCTTCCGGATGGCCCGGCGCTGGGACGACTCCACGGCCGCCTCCACCCGGTCTCCGACGCTGAGGATGCCGGAAAGGACCTTCACCCGATGCGAGATGAGATCGGGAATGGGGGAAACGGTGTTTTCCACCAGGGCCGAAAAATGGGGATTCTTAAGGATTCCGGTGTCGCCCACCTGTCCTCCGGCTTCGGCATAGAAAGGAGTCTCCTCCAGGAATACCTCCCCTTTCTCTCCGGCCATCAGGCGATCGGCCTGCAAACCGTCCCTCATGAGCGCGATGACATTGGCCTCCGACAATTTTTCTTGATCATATCCCACAAAGCGGGTGCTCCATTCCTTGAGCGGCTCATAGGCCTGCACGGCCTTCTGCTGTTCTTCCCCCTTCCAGGCCTGGCGGGCGCGCCTGCGCTGCTCCTCCAACTCTCTCTGGAATCCCGGCTCATCCACCGTCATCCCTCGTTCCTCCGCCAACTCACGGGTCAGATCGAGTGGGAAGCCGAACGTGTCGTAGAGCATGAACACACGGCTGCCGGATACAACCGCCTTTCCTTCCCCTCGGATTTCCGATATATGCTGCTGGAACACCTTGAGTCCGGAGGCCAGCGTGGAGGCAAACCGTTTCTCTTCGGAAAGACACACGTTCGCAATATAGGAAGCTGAGTTCAGGAGCTCCGGATAGGCGTCTTTCATGATATCGGCAACCACCCCGATCAAATTGAAGAGAAACGGCTCCTCCAGGCCGAGGGCGTTTCCCGCTCGATAGGCCCTCCTGATCAGCCGCCGCAAGACATATCCGCGGCCGTCATTCGCCGGCATAATCCCGTCTCCGATCAGGAAAGCGACCGCGCGCACATGATCGGCGATCACCCGCACTGGGACATCCGTGTCATCCCGGGTGGGAAGTTCCCTGCCGATCATCTCACCGATGGCGGCGATGAGCGGAGAGAACAGATCCGTATCGAAGTTGCTGGACTTGCCCTGCAGGACGGCTGCCAGGCGCTCCAAACCCATGCCCGTGTCCACCGAAGGTGACGGGAGGGGCTCGACCGCGCCGTCGACGGTTTGGTTGAACTGCATGAAAACCAGGTTCCAAATCTCGACAAAACGGTCGCTGCCGGATCGGATAAGCGCCTCCGGCTCGCCCGGTTCATAGTCGGGACCCAGATCGAAATGGATTTCGGAACAAGGGCCGCAGGGACCGGTCTCACCCATACTCCAGTAGTTGTCGTCCTTCCCCATGCGGAAGATTTTATCTTCCGGCAGCCCCACATCCTGGCGCCAAATGCGGAAGGCTTCCTCGTCCTCCTGATAGACCGTGGCATACAGCTGAGACTCACTCAGGCGGAAGACGGCGGTCATAAGCTCCCAAGCGAAGGCGATGGCTTCCGGCTTGAAATAATCGCCAAAAGAGAAATTGCCCAGCATCTCGAAAAAAGTGTGATGCTTGTGGGTCTTGCCCACCGTTTCCAGGTCATTGTGTTTGCCGCTGACCCGCATGCACTTCTGCACCGAAGCGGCCCGGTTGTAGCTCCTCTTTTCCAGTCCCAGAAAGAGGTTCTTGAATTGATTCATCCCCGCATTGGTGAACAGCAGCGTGGGATCGTCTTGGGGAAGCAGCGGTGAACTTTTAACGATCTTGTGACCCTTGCGGGCGAAAAAATCGAGGAACGCCTCCCTGATTTCCTGCGTCTTCATCAAACCTTATGATCCCTCATCGCTGCCGGTCTTTTTGTGCATACGTTCTTCCCGATCGATCTTGCTCATCTGTTTCTCCATGTCTTCCAGGGCCACGTCGAGGGTGGAGCGGATGCCCATGACCCGAAGCTTGAAATTGTCGGGGCTGGAGGAGTAACGCAGGCCCTGTTCATAGGAGATATAGCCGTCTTTATAGAGTTGATAGATGGATTGATCGAACGTCTGCATCCTGTATTGGGAAACTCCCGCAGCGATGGCGTCCCGGATCAGTACGGTCTTGTCGCGGTCATGAATGCAGTCCGCGATATAGGGAGTGTTGATCATCACTTCCACCGCCGGCACCCGTCCTCCCCCCTCTTTGCGGGGAATCAGGCGCATGGAGATCACCGATCGGAGAATACTGGCCAGCTGTATCCGCACCTGCCTCTGGTGATGCGGGGCGAAAACGGAGATGATACGGTTGATGGTCTCGGGCGCGTCGGTCGTGTGGAGCGTGCTCAGCACCAGATGACCGGTCTCTGCAGCCAGCAGGGCGGTCTCGATCGTATCGACATCCCGCATCTCTCCCACCAGGATGATATCCGGGTCTTCACGCAGCGATGCCCTCAAACCCCGGGAAAACGTCGTGACATCCATGCCCACCTCGCGCTGACTGATGTTGCTCTTTTTGTCTCGGTGCAGGTATTCAATGGGATCTTCGATGGTGATGATGTTTTCGGCCCGGTTTTCGTTGATGTGGTTGATCATGGCGGCCAGGGTAGTGGTCTTGCCGGAACCGGTGGTTCCGGTAACCAGAACCAGACCGCGCTGCTCCATGGCGATATCTTCAATGACCTCGGGCAGGAGCAGCTCTTTTATCGTCATGACGTCCAATGGGATGATCCGCAACACGATGGCGAGGCTGCCCCTCTGCCTGTAGATGCTGCCGCGGAAACGGCCGAAACCGGCCAGGCCGTAGGCCAGATCCAGATCCATCTCTTTCGTCAACGCCTCTTTCTGATATTCATTGGTGATCTGATCCACCAACTCGCGGGTGTTTTCATTGGTCAAGCGGGGAAAATTGGTCAAAGTCTGAAGCTGTCCGTGGATGCGGATGATGGGATAGTTGCCGGCCTTGATATGGAGGTCCGAAGCGTCGCTTTCTATCGCGATTTTTAAAAGCTCATCAATATCCATGATATCCTCCGATTTTTGTCTGGCCTTCTCTTTCTACCAGCTATTTAATAGCACATTCACATAAAAAAGCCCATGCCTACCTTCAAAGTTGATCGGAATTTCGCCGACCATCGCCTTGAATCAAGGACCTCCCCGATGCCCGCCTTCAGCCAGACGGGTCCGAAGGAGATGATTTAGTCGGTCTCAAGCCGGCGGAGTTGGGATTGAGATGTGCGTCAACCACCCGTAGGAATCCTCCCGGGCTCCGTTAATATAGGCAAAAAAGGCATCCTGCAGACGCTTCGTGACCGGGCCCCGTTCGCCTTTTCCGATGGTGATTCTGTCCAACGACCGAATGGGGGTGATCTCGACTGCCGAGCCGGTGAAAAAGAGCTCATCGGCGACATACAGCATCTCCCGCGGGATGACCGTCTCACGCACCGGGATATTCAGTTCCTCAGCCAGCTTGATCACGCAGTCCCGGGTGATCCCCGGCAGGATGGAACTGGAAAGCGGAGGAGTCAACAGGACTCCGTCCCGGACCAGGAACAGATTTTCGCCACTCCCTTCGCTCACATCGCCATTGGCGTTCAATGCGATGCCTTCAGCATATCCTTCGAGCTTGGCTTCCATTTTAATCAACTGGGAGTTGATATAATTACCGCCCGCCTTGGCCAAGGCCGGCAATGTATCAGGCGCCATCCTGCGCCAGGTGGAGATTTTAACGTCCACCCCTATTTCTATGGAATCTTCACCCAGATATCGGCCCCATTCCCATACCAGGATGGCGCATTCCACGGGATTGGGGACGGGATCCACTCCTAATGCTCCGTATCCACGGAAAACGATGGGCCGGACGTAGCACCCATCGAGCCGGTTGGCCTCGATGGTATCGATGACGGCCTGATTGATTTCCTTCGGGGAATAGGGAACGGGCATCCGATACATCTTGCACGAGTCGAACAATCGGCGCGTATGGGCTTCCAGCCTGAAGACAGCCGGGCCTTTGGGTGTGGCATAGGCGCGGAATCCCTCGAATATCGAACTCCCGTAATGAACCACATGCGACGCAATGTGGATCCGGGCTTCATTCCAAGGAATCAAGCGCCCGTTCATCCAAATCCTGATGTTCTCATCAAAAGGACTCATGGGCACTCCTCGGGCAAGGAAACCTCCCGCTAAGTCAATTTTGGGAATAAGTTCCTTATCTTATCCATTTCGATTTTTGGTGTCAATTTCCCCGTTCAACGATAGGGATCTCCAGACCTGGCCGTTTTATAGAGCGGCTCGTGCCTTCGACTCGATTCGGTGAAAGGGGGCCGTCACCTCCGGACTTCCACCTTTTCGCCGCAGTATGGGCATTGAGCGGCCTTATACGGCAAGGGCCGTCGGCAGTTCCAGCAGGCATGGTTCATCCGGATCTCCCGGGCTTGAATACGGCGGCGGATATCCTCGATCTCGGTCTTTTGGGCATCCCTTCCCTTGAACTGGGCGACATCCTTGATCATCTCATCCGGTGTCTGATACCGGTCATCCACTTGAGAAGCCAAACATTGCATGATGATCCGATCCAACTCTTTCGGAATGGCGGTGTTGCGCAGTCGAGGCGGCGTGATCTTTCCCTGTTTGGCTTTTTCCAAGATCTTGAAGGGATCAGGATCAAAGATCGGAGGACGCCCGATCAAAAGCTCATAGTAGACACAGCCGATGGAGTAAATATCCGAGCGGAAGGTGGCCTTGCCGAGGAACTGCTCCGGAGCCATGTAGGGCGGTGAGCCTATGCGGGTCGAGGCATAAGGAACATTGTTCAGCCAGACCGAAGTGCCGAAATCGGTGATTTTGATTTTTCCGTCCTTGTCCGCAATCATGATATTGGAAGGCCTGAGGTCGCGATGTACGATTTTGTTGGCATGGGCATGGCTCATGGCCGAAGCGATCTGCAGGATATACTCGGTGGCGAGCGGCCAAGGAAGGACTTTTTGCTCGTCCAAGACTTTCTCCAAAGACCGGCCCTTGATGTACTCCATGACCATGAAGAAAATCTTGTCGGCCTTTTCAGCGGAAATCATCCGGACGATATTGGGATGATTGAGAGCCGCCTGAAGACGGGGCTCCTTGAGAAGTTTGAACAACTCGACCGTCTGTTTATGCGGGACCTTGATGGCAACCAGAATGTTGAGCCAGGTGTCTTTGGCCAGGAAGACCGCCCCGAATCCCCCGCTTCCCAGGGAACGGATGATCTGATATTTCCCGACTTTCTGTCCAGCTAGAAACATGCCTCTAATTCCAAAACTGTGTCAACACAACCAGGCAGCATAAGGCAGCCGTTTCTGCCCGCAGGATGCGGTCACCCAGCGATACCGCCTCAAAACCATGCCCCACTATATCTTCTGCTTCGGCGTTTGTCCAGCCTCCCTCAGGACCCACCAAAATCATGATGTCCTGGTCGGTATTATCCTTCGATTCCTGGGTATTATGCCGGGCGAGGATGAGTTCCCGGAGCAACGTTTCCGTACGCTCATACAGAAACAGTTTGTGGACGGGTTGTCGCTCCTTCAGGAGAACCGATAGAGATACGGGTGGGGAGATTTCGGGCACCGAAGAGCGTCCGCACTGCTTGGCCGCCTCACGGACGATCCGCGCCCAACGCGCCATTTTTTTCACCTCCGCGCCGTCCGCGAATTTCACGACACTGCGGGCGGTGTTCACCGGGATAAAGGCAAACATCCCCAACTCGGTTCCTTTTTGGAGAACCCACTCCAATTTCTGCGCCTTGATCATCGACATCGCGAGAAAAATCCGCGGAAATGGGATGCGTTCCCGCCTTTCTTCCAAGATGCGCAGCCGGGTCTGATGGGTTCCCACATCATCCACCTCGGCGTGATAACTGATCCCCTTCTCGTCGAACAGCCAAATCCGCCGGCCTTTCTTGATGCGGGCGACACGGCTCAAGTGGTGGTGTTCGTCTCCCTTCAAGACGGCCCAAGAGGCCTGGATTTGAGTTTGAGATAAAAAAAATCGATGGGATGTCACGCGCGTATCAATGAAATAGATCCTTGACCTTGCTGATGATATCCTTTTCGACCTGGTCCAGCCTCTCGCCCCGCAGTTCAGCGAAGGCACGCAGGATCTCTTTCTGCTTCTTGTTCAGGTTTCGGGGCGTCTCCACATTGATCCGGATATACAGATCCCCCTTGCGATGATTGTTGATGTTCCTCAGCCCTTTTCCCCTAAGCCGCATGATTTCCCCGGACTGTGTCCCGGACGGTACGGCCAAGACTTCCTTGTCCTCGAGGGTGGGGATTTCGACCTGGGCCCCCAAGGCTGCTTTGGGGAACGAAATGGTCGCCTGGCAGTAAAGATCGTCGTTCTGCCGTTCAAAGTACTTATGTTTCTTGACCCTTATGGCCACATAGAGATCGCCGCGCCGCCCCCCTCTATCACCCGCATCACCCTCCCCCTCTACACGCAGTTTCATGCCGGTGTCCACGCCGGCCGGGATGTTGATCTTGAGGGAGGTCTTTTCCTTGAGTTTGCCGGTTCCTTGGCATGCTTCGCATGGCGATGCGATGACCTGTCCCGAGCCCCCGCAGTGGGAACAGGTTCGCGCGATGGCGAAAAAGCCCTGCTGATAGCGGACTTGTCCCCTGCCTTGGCAATGGGAACAAGGGACTCTCTGGGCGCCGGGTTTTGCCCCGCTGCCCTGACATGTGCCGCAGTGGCGGGAGCGATTGAGCTTCAGCTCCTTCTCGAATCCCTCGGCGGCCTGCTCCAGGGTGATATCCAATTCCAAGACCAGATCGCGGCCGCGTTCGGGGCGATCCGACCGTCTCCGGCTCCTGTTTCCGAAGATATCTCCGAATCCGAAGTTGAAGAAGCCCCCCAGGATATCCTCAAAATCGGCAAAGATCGTGGAGTTGAATCCTGAGAATCCACCGAATCCCTCTCCTCTCAGCCCGTCGTATCCGAACCTGTCATACGTGGCTCTTTGTTGGGCATCGCCCAGGATGCTGTAAGCCTCCGCAGCTTCTTTGAAGCGCTCTTCCGCTTCCTGGTCTCCTGGATTCCGATCCGGGTGGTACTGCAAAGCCATTCGGCGATACGCTTTTTTGATCTCCTCCGATGAGGCGTTGCGGGAGACCCCCAGCACCTCGTAGGCATCACGCTTGCTCATCCAACTCGTCCTCGTCGCCGATCTCACGCGTCCGCTTGATGATCCTGCGGACTTCTTCCGGCGTTAATCCGGATGAAGGTTTGACTTCGATGTGCTGCATTCTCCCCGTGGTTACATCCTGCGCCGAGACCTTAACGAGGCCGTCGGCATCGATCTCGAAACTGACATCGATCTGGGGAACTCCGGCCGGTGCCTGAATGATACCGACCAGATCAAACACCGCCAGGGAGATGTTATCCTTGGCGAACTCATTCTCGCCCTGGAGCACATGCACCCGGACTCGTCTTTGATTTTCCTCTACCGTGGTGAAGGCCATGGTCTTCTTGGTGGGGATGGTGGTATTCTTCTCGATGATGGTGGTGAACACGCCGTTTTCGGTCTCGATGCCGAGCGATAGCGGAGTCACATCCAGTAACACCACCAGATCCTTCATGCTGCCCTGGATGATGGAAGACTGGATTGAGGCCCCCATGGCCACGATCTCATCAGGATTGAGATGCTCGACCGGTTCTTTCTGGAAAAACTCGGCGATCTTTTTTTTGATCAAAGGCATGCGTGACTGGCCGCCCACCAAGATGACCTCGTCGACATCCGTGGGCTGGAGCTGCGCATCGCTCAAAGCCTGTTGGATAAACGGGAGGGTCTTATCGATCAATTCCAGGGTCAGCTCCTCCAATTTCTTGCGTGATAACACCTTCTGGATGTGTTTGGATTCGGCACCGCCGGAATAGATAAAAGGCAGGTTGATCTCGCTCTCGATCGTGAAGGACAGCTCCCGTTTCGCCTTTTCCGCCGCCTCCTTGATCCTTTGGAGGGCCAGCTTATCCGAAGACAGATCGACGTTCTGCTCGGAACGGAACTCATCGATAACCCAATCCACAATCCGGTTATCGATATCTTCTCCTCCCAAGAATGTGTTCCCGTTGGTGGCCAGCACGTGAAAAATCCCTTCGTTGATCTCCATCAGGGTGATATCGAAGGTGCCGCCTCCCATGTCATAAACCGCAATGGTCTGGTTCGACTTTTTATCCAAGCCGTACGCCAGGCTGGCGGAGGTGGGCTCATTGATGACACGCGCCACATTGAGCCCTGCTATGATGGCCGCATCTTTAGTGGCTTGACGCTGGTGATCATCAAAATGGGCCGGTACCGTGATCACGGCTTCCGTCACATCCCCGCCGAAGAAGGCCTCGGCGCACTTTTTCAGATAGGCGAGGATCATGGCGGATATTTCCTGGGGGGTGATCATCCGTCCTTCGATATCGACCTGAACGTCGCCGTTTTCGGCTGCGGCCAGATGATAGGGAACCCTTTTTTGGATTTCCTGGACTTCGGGAGAATCATATTTTTTCCCCATGAGCCGTTTGATAGCGGAGACGGTATTGGTGGGATTGGTGATGGCCTGGCGGAGGGCCAGGTTTCCGATGAGTTCTTCTCCACTCTGGGTAAAACTGACGACCGAAGGCGTGGTGGGAAGTCCCTCTAGATTAGGAATAACGCGCGGCTCACCACCCTCCAGGTACGCGATACACGAATAGGTGGTTCCCAGATCTATCCCGACAATATGACTCATTGGTCCTCTTTCTCTCGTTTTTTCTTGGGTAGCAACACTTTGACCAGGGCGGGGCGCAGGAGTCGGTCATGCAACATGTATCCCTTCTGGAACTCTTCTCCCACCGATGGCTTTTCCACGTCCTCCGACTCCTCGCTCATGAACGCCTGCTGTATTCGGGGATCGAAAACGTCGGTTTCCCTTTCGATGAGGGTAACCCCCTGACGCTTCAGGACGTCAGTTAACTGCTTGAAAATCAGTTCGACACCGTCACGAAGGCTTTTACAGTCGTCGGAGGCTCCGGAACTCAAGGCCCTTTCGAGATTATCCTGCACCGCCAGGAACTCCTTCAGCAAATCGCTGAGAGCATACTGAAAGTATTCGCTTTTCTCCCGCTCCAGACGCTTCCTTAAGTTTTCTTTCTCCGCGGCTTGGCGGAGGTATTCATCCTTGAGCTGATCCCTCTCCTGTTTCAGTGCCTCCAATTCGGCATGAACTTTTTTAAGCTTGCTGCTCAGGGTCTTATCCCCGGCGCTCTTGGGAGATGAGGGAGTCGAGGTTTTCTTTTTTTGCTTTTTCGGGGAATCCGTCAGGAATTCGATCTCGATATCTTGCTCATTGGTCTTCGGGATATCACTCTCACTGTCGATTTTTCGGGTCATAAAGCCTCCTACCGGTAACTGATGGTATGACTCAAATGTTTAGCGATGCTGTCCACCAGGGGGATGATCTTCTTATACGGGATACGCTTGGGGCCGATGATGCCCAGAGAACCCAACACCTGATGCTCGTAGCCGTAGTGGGAGAGGATCAAGCTGCAATCGGCGATATCCGGGACCTCCAGCTCGGAGCCGATCATGACTTTTACGCGGCCCAGGCTGATAAAATCAGATAGCAGCTTGGCGAGCTTGGCTTTTTCCTCGAAGCGCCTGAATAACGACTTGAGCCGGTCTAAATCAAAAAAATCCGGCTTTCCCAGCAGTTTAGAGGTCCCCTGCATATAGATCTGATTCTCCATCTGTTCCTGAGAAAAATAGGCGCTCAGAAGCTGGTTCAACTTGAGCATGGTGTCCTGCACCCGCATTCGGTACTCCGGGATCTCTTTAAGCAGGGCATCTCTGGCAACCTTGAGATTCTTCCCCCGAAAGTTTTCATTCAGATAGCGGGCGGCCCGATCCAATTCGGCTTGAGTGAAGTAATGGTGGGTTTCCAGCACTTCATTTACGACGATATTAGAGGTGGTGACCAGGAGCAGCAGGACCTTTTCTTCCGAGATCTTGATAAACCGCAGATGCCGGAAATCCAAGCGTGACATGCGGGGAGAAATCACAAATCCCATATTGTCCGAATATTCCGAGAGGATTTCCGATGTCGACATCAAGAGTTTTTCAAAATCGCCGGGTCCTGATTCCAAGCCTCTGGATCTCAGGTCGACGATGCTCTCGCCCCACACGGCCTCTTCGAACAGGTAATTGACATAGAATCGCAGGCCCGCATCGGTGGGGATGCGCCCCGAAGAGGTGTGAGGCTGATGGAGATAGCCGTGCCTTTCGAGTTTCGCCATGATATTGCGGACGGTGGCGGACGAGATAGCTATCCCGCTTTTCTCGACCACCAAGCCGGAGCTGACCGGTTTTCCCGCCTTGAGATAGAACTCCACGATGAGATAGAGGACATGCCTGTCCCGCTCGCGCAAAATCGGCTTTTTCAACTGCACAGCTCCATCCGTTTTATAGCATTAAATCGTGACTTTTTCAACCTGACTCCGGCTCGGATTTAGTCGTTTTTCCCCAGATGAATGGCGAAATCCCGTAGGTCCGCTTTCCCCACCGGGGTTCATCGCCCGGATATTTTCATGTGATGCGGATCCCGGCATAACCTACCACCGCCGCATAGTCGCCGGTCACATCACCCGATGTCTGGTAAAGCATCAGTTCGGCCTGCCGCGCGTTCAACTCGTTAGCTGCTACAAGGGCAGCGGCGGTGGCTTGGAAGCCGCACATGGAGATCCTCTCGGCCCGCACGGTATCGTACAAACCCTGGGCATCCAACGCCAAGATGCGGTCGATGGCCCGAAAATCTTTATCCCGGGCTGTGTCCTGGCTGACGTGATGACTCATGTCGGTACTGGCGACGATCAAAGCCGGGTTTTCGGGATCACGGACGGCGGAAGCAATCGCCAGCCCCAATTCTCTCAGTTCGGGAAAATCGGCGAAATAGGGAATGGAGATCGGGACCATCGAAATCTCCGGATTCAGAAACTGCAGGAAGGGAAGCTGAACCTCTAGGGAATGTTCACCGTTGTGGGCCGCCGGATCAACGGCGATCAGGTCTGAGCCCCGAAGAATGCGCTCGGCCAAAGGAGTATCGATGGGGGCTTCACCTAGAGGCGTCGCCCAGGCCCCGGACTTCACCAGCGAAATGCGGGCGGCTCGGGATTGGTGATCCGGTCCCAGGAGCACCAGACGCTTAGGGATCTTCACCGAGGAATAAACCGCCCCTGCCACACCTCCGGAGTACATGTATCCGGCATGCGGGGCGATCACGGCCACCGCGGACACCCGGTCCGCCTCCCGATCCACACGGATCTCAAGCTCCTGCTCCAGTTTATGCCGTTCTCCAGGATAGAAATATCCCGCCACATAGGGTTGTCTGACCATTTTTCCCTCCATTAAGGCCTGGATCCATTATATCGGAAACCGAATCCGTCTGCACGAAAGAATGGGGAACAACGTGTCAGGCATCAGCCTGAAGGGGCCGTATCCGGGGGAATGGGCTCGATCTCTGCCTCGAAATCCATCTTGAAGGCTTTCAATTCCGTTAGGATAGGGCGGTAAATCTCGGGCCTCACAGGGATATGCAGCCCCTGCAGCCGTATTTCCCCTGCCAAAACAAGCTTGGCGGCCGCAGCCACCGGGAGCCCCACCGTACGCGCCATGGCCGAATCCCCGCCTGGATTGCCGTAATCGATCAGAGTCGAAACGGCCCTTTCCCCTTTGCCGTCGGGAAAGAACGATTCGAACCGGTGACGGAGGACGACCATATCCCGCTCTCCGGCTTGATACTGCAGTTTCTCCTGCAAAAGCGCGGCGAAAAGCTTTACGGGAGTGTCCGTTTCCGCCGGGATCGGGGCGTCCTCCCAGAATTCGAGCCACTCAAAGGCCTTATTCACGGCAGCGAAGAGGTCGGGACTGAGTCGCAGCTTGAGCCCATCAGGGCCGTCCACTCGGGAAGGAATGCCCATCAGCCTTTTCAGAAACGAAGGCCGGGTCTCGCGAATTTTTGGAGGGATACGGTCGTCTTTAAGCAGCCCCAACTGACCCGCAGCGCGCATGAAGGCGCACCAACCGGGATAGCGGAGAGTCCCCCGGAGTATGGTCCGGGCGTTGGGGATGTCGTAGAGTGCCAGGTAGGGAAGAGAATCACGATTGGGATATCCCTCTAACCGTCCGATGCGGGGGAACGAAAACACCCAAGGCGCGGCAAACAGATCTTGCGCTACGACATCGGTCTGCCGGCCTTTCCACAGATAGCGCGCGGGGCTGCTGCTGGCAGCCAAGACTCCCGATGGGCTCCAAGAAAATTTGTATCCCAGTGGATTGGTGTTGGACTCCGGAGCCGGCAACCCTCCGCAGAAAGAAATGAAAGAGCGGACCTTCCCTCCCCGCTGCTTCACGTCATGAATCACCCTCATCGCCTCCATGTGGTCGATCCCCGGATCCAGCCCGATTTCATTTAAGATCAGGATTCCGGCCCGTCGGACCTCCGGCTCCAGGCTTTGCATTCGAGGGGAGGTATAGGAGGCGGTGATGAGATCGGTACGTGTCTGGATACACAGCTCGGCCACACGGGGATGGAAGGGAAAGGGCAGCAGGCTGACAGCGAGGTCGGCGCGTGAAATCTCACGGAGGACTCGAGGCGTATCCGCTATATCGAGCCCCAGGGCCTCACCCTGTGGTGACGATCCGATCAGGGAAGCGGCCTTTGACGGCTCCACATCCGCCACCGTCACCTGGATCCATTCGTGACTCAGAAGAAACCTCACCAAGGGGGGTGCCACCATCCCGGCACCCAAAATCAAGACCCTTTTTCTTGTATCACGGTTTCCCCCCCCGGCTTGGATCATATGACAAATTCCTGCATATACGAGAAAGAAGGCGTAAATTCTCCCCGGTAGAGAATGACGGCCCGCTGGATTTCCGGGGGAAGGCCGCATTCCGGGAGTTCCGCATCGAAGTCAGCCCGAGCGAGTGCGGGGACAAAGGCTTTCAATGCGCCGGAGAAATAGGCCGAGGACTCCAAAGGAATCTCAGCGGGGAGGTTGTCGATGGCCATGACCGCCACTCCCCTTCCCTTATGGCCGTCACGAACGGTTTCCGTTATCGGATCAAACACGAATACCGGATCCATGGGAGTCGTGACCCTGCGTGTGATTTCCACCGATCCCCCGACATCACAGGAGATGTCTCCGACGATCCTCAAGCGGGGCGCCTCCTTCCCGGAGAACAGATCCCTCAGCGCATGGATGGGCACGAACCGGGGGAATCGCTCATCCCAGTAAATGGCGTTGATCAGGACGGTCATGAATGGCAGATAGCGTGGGAATACCGATCGATAGCGCTGAGGATGTCGGTAATAATCCTGCAGATCGAAGACGCCCCCCGACGCTATGGGCTCGACCATGTGTTCCTCTTTAAACACCACCTTGTAAACTCTGGCGGCCGAATGATTGCCGGATTGGAAGAATGAGGATAGGTCCCCGGGTGCGATGGCTTCATGGGGAAGCAGATCGAAAAGTTCCTGGGCTCCCTGCGATGATCGGCCGTATCCTTTAAATCCGCAGACCAAGGGCACCAGGCGGCGGTCGAGACCCTTTTCGTGGATTTCCCATCCCACTCTGCGCAGGATCTCACGGCATTCGACCAAAGAGCCGTAACGATAAGGCTGTTCGATAAGCGAAAACGGAGTCGGAATCCCTTCGTGGCTCAGGCGGCGCCCTAAAGCGGACAGGGTTTCCACCATCCCTGCCTGACCGGCTTGCGTTCCAAAGAACAGAAGACGTCGACCCTCATGATCGCAGATTTTCTCATAGTCGATCAGCGTACAGCCCTGCTCTTGGAGCCGTTTGAGCATGGGACGGTTGTGGAGCTGGCCTTTGATGGTATGGGAAAAAAAACTATAGACTTTTCCTGATTCGATCAAGCCGACGGGTATCTCTTTGATCGCCAGAATGACTTTGCAGCCGGTAAGCTCATCGGAAAGCGCGGCTCCCTCACGGGCGTATTCCTGGTCGGAAAAAATCCGAATTTCCGATGGCTGAACGACAACGTCGAGGTCGTGTTGGCGGATCAACTCCCGCACATGGGTGGGAATCAGCGGCGCCCGGCGTTCCCAAGGATTCTTGTCTTCTCTCCGCATTCCGATGCATAGAGGATTCATGCTCGTTGATCCTTTAAGGGAAAGGGAAGAATTATGGCATATCTGCCCTAAAAATAAAAGCATACCGTGACATCTCATTAATGGTAAGGCATGGGAAGGAGCGTGACCGGTTGACCTGGCAGTGAGAATGGGAAATAATGGAGAAATGATCCGATTCTTCGACACCATGAGCGGAAAGCTCGAGGCGTTTCGTCCTCTCATAAAGGGAAAGGTCAAACTGTACACCTGCGGCCCCACGGTCTATGACTACGCTCACATCGGAAATTTCCGTGCGTATATGTTCGAAGACCTCCTGAAACGATTTCTCTTGTATCTCGGCTATGAGGTCACGCACATCATGAACATCACGGATGTCGAAGACAAGATCATCCGGGAAGCCACAGCCCGGAAGATCAGCCTGCGTGAATATACCGATCCCTTCACCGAGGCGTTCTTTCAAGATATCGATACCCTCAATATCATGCGGGCCGACGTTTATCCCCGCGCCACCGAGCATATTCCGGAGATGGCGGAAATGGTCAAGGTCTTGGCGGAAAAAGGCTTTGCCTATGAAAAAGACGGAAGCTGGTATTTCGACATCTCCCGCTATCCCGGCTACGGCCGCCTCTCCAAGATCAATATGAGCGAGCGGAGAGTGGGAGTCCGTATCGATGCCGACGAGTACGCCAAAGAGAGCGTGCATGATTTTGCGCTCTGGAAGGCTCACAGGCAGGGGGATTTCTACTGGGACACCGACCTCGGCCGGGGGCGGCCCGGTTGGCATATCGAATGTTCGGCCATGAGCCGTAAGTATCTGGGGGAGACTTTTGACATCCATTGCGGCGGCGTGGATAACATCTTTCCCCATCACGAAAACGAAATCGCCCAATCCGAGGCTTTTTCCGGAAAAAGATTCGTCAACACCTGGCTTCACTGCCAGCATTTGGTGCGGGACGGGCAAAAGATGTCCAAATCCCTGGGAAACACTCTGTCCCTCAGAGAGTTGATCGACGAACACGGGGCCGATCCCATGGCGGTACGCCTGCTGCTCCTTTCCACCCACTACCGCAAGATGCTCAATTTCACCTTCGCAGCCCTGCGGCAGGCCGAGGCGGCCTTGCAGCGCATCCGCGCCCTTTTGAGGGTGCTGGAGACGCAGACATTCCCCGAAGGCGGTCACGAGGCGATCGATTCGATGGCGAGCAGGGCCGGCCGGGACTTTGTGGCGGGACTGAGCGACGATCTCAACATCTCCACCTCGCTGTCCGCGGTCTTCGGCCTGATCAAGCAATCCAATGTCCTTTTGGCGCAGGATGGCATCTCGAGCTCCGGAGCCGAACTGTTGAAGGCCACCCTCCGATCCTGGGATCGGATCCTCGGTGTTCTTCCTCCGCAGGAGGAACAGATCCTTCCCGATGATGTCATGCACAGGATTCAGGAGCGTGAAGCGGCCCGCGCCGCCAAGGACTACGCCCATGCGGATCGAATAAGGGATGAACTCCTCACGCGCGGCATTGTCCTGGAAGACACGAAAGAGGGAGTACGGTGGAAGCGGGTCGGAAAAGAATCCGCAGGCGGATGAGGCCCGACACCGATAATCCCGCCCACGGCCTCGGCCGCCACGGCGAGGATATCGCCCGGGAATACCTGCTGTAGCAGGGAATGCGGATCAAGGAGCGCGGCTTTCGTTTCAGCCGGGGAGAGATCGATATCATAGGCTACGATCAAGATACGCTGGTCTTTGTGGAGGTCAAGGCCCGGCGCCTTGGATCCTTTTCCGATCCTGAGGAAGCCGTGACTCCGGCCAAACAAAAACAGATCCGCCGCATCGCCCGGGCCTACCTGTTCCTGCAAGGACTGGAAGACGTCCGGTGTCGATTCGACGTCCTGGCCTTGGAAATAGGAGAAGAGGGAAATATCATCATCCGACATCACCGCGACGCCTTCGACTGAATGCGACCGACGAAGCTCATTGCGCCGAGCCGGCAGGCGTCTTTTTAGAAGCGCGTCCCCAGCGCAAGATAAATGACGCCCTGGGCCTTCTTCGGCTCAGACAAGCTGAGGCTGCCGATGCTGTAGACGGCCTCCAAGGTCCCAACCCGCAAGTCCACCAGCACGCCGGCTCCGAATCCCCACAGCCGCGCCGGCTCGATCTCCGGACGCCCCTGTTGACGGATATCGAACGCCGCGTTCGCCATGCCGCAGAAGCGCAGATAATTGTTCAGCCGGTATCGGTATTCCACCCTCAAAATGTGCACTCGGCTGGCGAAGACCTGGTCATAGCGCATCCCCACAAAAGTCTGCTACCGCCCCTGATTGAAATACTTATAGAAGGGAAGCTCACCCCGAGATCGGCCGAGGAACGCATAGAGACGGCCGGTATGACGGCTCCCAAGTGTGAAATAACCGTCTCCGGAGGCCTCCCATTTCTCATAGACCGCCTCGGAATTGAAGCGCCGATAGCTCCCCTCATACCGCGCACTCAAGCGCACTCCCTCCTGGGGAAGCAGGCCGTCATCCCAGGCATCGATGGAAAAACCTACGACCAACTGCCGGAGGCGGTCAGAGAGCCCGAATATCCAGTCTTCCTGCGGAAGCGACGAAATTCGCTTGATGTCCATGAATTCATTGCGATACAGGAGTTCGGCATTGAACCATTTGGCCCACAACAGACCCAGCCCGATATCCAGGTTCCAGGCCCGGTCGTTGTAAGAAGCGATCCGCTCACCCCGGCCGTCGAACAGCCGGACGCTGAAATTTCTATAACCCATCTGGGCGATGGGGTAGATCGGAAGATTCAGGGTACGCGACGGGTAGTACAGGCGGGACCGGAAGCGGGTCACGCCGATGACCTGAAGTTCATTCTCTATCCTCAGACCGGGTAGAAGCACATTCGAAAAATTCATCGCTGTGACGGCGACCAGCTTGTGCAGATTATCATAACGCAACCCCAGTCGAAATCTGCCGGGCGGCCGTTCCTTGACGTGCAGTTCCAGCCGGACCCGGCCTCCGGAGAGCGGAAACAACTCGTAATGGATGGTCTCAAAATAGCCTAGGGCATACAGATGGCTCACCGCTGCTTCCAGCGTGCCCACCCCGGCCTGGCTGCCGATTCGGATCGGGAACTGATCGAGGATGAATGCCTCCGGCAGCCTCCGATTACCCCTTACCGCGAGTTCGCCGATGATATGGGGGGTTGAGTTCCGGGTGTGATTCCGCGGCCGACTGCCCTTGCCCTTATTCCCGGGCATCCGGCCCAATCCGTACCTTTGTTTGAGCTCCAGGAGATGGGGCCGGACGGCCTGTGCCGCACGTTCCCCCTGGATCTTGATCCTTTCCAGCTTTTCGGGTGAGAAGAAATCCATGGTACCCAAGTCCTTCAAATCGGGATGGATCAAGACATCCGCCAGTTCAGCATTTTTTCGACCGTGCTGGATTTCAACCAGCAGGAGGCTCTGCGACAGGATATTGTCCGCCGAGTCGAGCTCATCCCTCCCGCGCAGGGGAGAACTCAGGTCTACCGCGATTATGATTTCAGCTCCCATATTACGGACCACATCAACCGGGAGATTGTTCAGAATTCCGCCGTCGATCAGGAGCTCACGGCCCCTTTCCACCGGACTGAACATGGTCGGGATCGCCATGGTGGCCCGTAAAGCCCGGGCCAGGGATCCATCTTCGATTATGACCGGCTGAGACGTGAGAAGATCCACCGCCACACAGCGGAACGGGACCGGCAGTTCATCGAAATCACGGACCGTTTCCCAGGGAAAGGTCAAACGAAGGAGCATCAACGATATGTTCTGCCCATAAAGCAATCCCTGGGGTGGAGAAGGGAGCCAGTCATTCCATACCATGTCCAATTGGAACTTTCCATCGTCCTTCTTATTGAAATACGGCCGTTGGGAACGGTGCGGCCAATCCCGAAAGAGCCGATCCCAATCCAAACCTTCGCTGAGCTCTTCCAACTCGACGCCGGTGTAGCCGATGGCGTAGAGCCCCCCCAGGATGCCCCCCACACTCGTGCCGGCGATGCAGTCGATGGGAATCTCCAGCTCATCCAGCAGCTTAAGCACCGGGATATGGGCCATGCCCTTGGCCCCGCCGCCACCCAACGCCAATCCGATCTTGGGGCGGATTTGGGGCCCTGCCCAGGCCGGGGCTGGAAGCAATCCCAGTAGGATCAAAGCCGCAATGACGGTGAAGAGACGTTTCGTCAGAGGGAGGAGACATAGACGTGCGTCATTTTTTCCGTCGCCCCCCCCGACACGACACCAAACGGCTTTATCAATAATAAAACCAAATGGTCCGATAATCACGAATATTCTCCCCCCGTGCAGCCAGTTCTTCCAAGTAATCGTAGATGGGAACATCGATATAGTTGTATGGTGGAACCGGCTCGATGTTCTTTTCCCAAGGGTGAAATTCGTAGACCCGCGATCCATCCGGCAACACCATCACCACGCGATGATCCTGCCAGGCCCTCAGATGATTCTTACCCAGCTTGGGGACGTTGAATACGGGCTCGTCGGTCCGATCGAGACCCGGCAGCAGCCGGGCTTCCTCTTTGCGCTCCTGCAGAATACGGGCGATGGGCACCATATACCGCCGCGTTTCTTCTTTGCCCTTCATATTGAAGGTGTAGTAGGGATCCACACCGATGAGCCGCAGGTCCCGGCGAAGCTTGGCGGTCTCGAATCGACGCGAGTTCTGGATGGTGTAGACCTGCTGGTTGTACACCCCGATGCCGGCCTGCCTGATTTTCCGGACGGCATCCATGGCTTCGGGGGTGATTTCATAGCAGTGTTCGAAGTGCGTGATGATCGCTATTTCCCGCCTCCCCGGCTCATGCGCCTGCGCCATGATCTTCAGCAGGCTGTCGGTCCAGCGCATGGGTAGGACCACTGGAGTGCGGGATCCGATCCGGATCCGGTAGACATGAGGTATCTTGCATAGGGATGCTAACAGCCAATCCAAAAACTCGTCTTTCATGATACAGGGATCGCCCCCCGTCAATAGTATATCACCCACCGAAGGATGCCGCCTAACCCAATCCACAGCCTCCTGGATGGTCTCCCGACCGGCCGCAGCCTTGGGATCCAGGACCTCGTCGATCTCCCAGTTACGCTGGCAGTACACGCAGATCTGAGAGCAGGTGTTAAAGGGCTTCAGGATGGCGATGCCCGGATAGCGCCGCGTCACCAGGTCCACGGGGGAGGTGTCGTGTTCTCCCATAAAATCCATCACCATCCCACGGTCGCGGCGGTGGGCTGCCATGAGATCGACGTACTCCGGAGGAGGGATGACCTGCGCCCGGACCGCATGGTCATAGTCCAGGCCGATCTCCCGATCCATGAGGTGCAGGTAATAGGGAGTGATTCCGAAGGGTATGCGGTTCCGGATGGCAGTGTCGATGGCCTCCTGTTGATCCACAGACAGCTCGATCAGGTCTTTCAGGGGATCGGCCGTGCGGATCACATGACGGATATGCCAATGATAATCCTCCCAATCTGAAGGTTCGGCCTCGAAATACTGCAGGATGCGTTCCCGGTTCTCCCGGCGCCAGGAGATCACATCCGGCTCCAGGCCGGAGGGATATCTCTTGAAATATTTTTGAATGGTGGATCCGAGTTTATCCAGCGATTCCATGCGGGCGGCGGCGGCCTCACGGCCTTCCAAGCGCAAAAAATCAGGGATCCCCTTTTTGGCGGTCTTGGATTCAAAATAGATATTGGATCTCCCGTCCACCCCTCGAAACAGGCTGATGAACTCCATCAGAAATCCGACCGAAACCGGTTGCGTCAGTTCCTGCTTGCGGCCGCGGGCCAATTTCCACAGATGGTCCAGGGCGGAGGAGCCGGTCCGGTACTCATTGATGGGTCCGATGATGCTTTTAAAAGCCCGGATGCATTCCCTGACCGTCGCCTTCTCCAGGATGTGAAAGTCATTGTCCAGATCGAACAATCGCCGCTCGGCTTTTTCGAGGTGGGTGAAAAGCGATCGGCGCGCCTCCTCAAGGCTGCGGGCGCGTTTCAAGCGCCGGTGGATTTCCGGATTAGCCTGCCAGAGCCGCTCGAGATAAGCCTCATAATCCACCTCAAAACGAGGCTTGACCATCTCGATGGCATCGGCAAAAACGTCATCGATGATCTTGGTTTGTAGGGGCTTCGTGCCTTCGGTTTTGCGCAACAACGTCTTAGCCATGCCTTCTCCTCTCATCCGTATTTGGCTCCATGATAGGACACATGACGCGTACAGTGTATCCGACCCGAAATAAAAATGAAACCCGGAATGTATGCGTGAGGAGGATGCCCGGTACCTGCCGGGAACCGGCATCACACAAATACGATGACCAGCGAACGGTCGCGGCACTCCGCCAGCAATTGCCGGACGGTCCGGTTGGAGGTGGGATGAATCACATCCGGAGCGATCTCGTTCAAGGGGACCAGCACAAACCTGCGCCCGGCCATACGCGGATGCGGGATCACGAGCGTCTCGGAGTCCACCACCCGGTCTTCGGCGAGAAGGATATCGATGTCGATAATCCGGGCCATCTGGAGAGGAGCCGGATTTCTCCCCATGGCGGATTCGATCGCCTTCACCGTCATCAACAGCTGTTCCGGCCCCAGAGAGGATTCCACCTCGATCACTCGGTTCAGATACCAGGGCTGAGGGCGTTCCCCCACCGGTTCGGTCAAATAGAGATGGGAAAGTCGTAGAATCGAGACTCCGGAGCGAATCAAGCGTTCCTGGCAAGCCTCGATGAACGCCTTACGGTCACCCAAGTTGCTGCCCAATCCCAAATAATATCTCATCTCTTTAGGCGTCGAATCGAACGCTGCCGGCCGAAGATTCATCATAACAGCATCCGCTGTCCGTTTCAAAACCGGCCGGCAGACACGGAAGCAGGTTAGATTCTGTGATGCGCCTCGATATCAAATCAAATTTTCCCAGGTTAGATGATCGTAAAAGAATGGAAATTTTTCCGCGTTTCTGGCAATATAGGCGCAACATGCTGAAAATCGAACGGTGGCGCATAGAGGAATTGACGCTGGTGCTGAGGGATCTGGTCGACTCTCTGCAGCAGGAGGAAAATCGGGATTGGGCCCATGTCTTCCAGCATTACCTCTCCGAAGCGGAGCGCCTCCTGCTCACTAATACGCTGAGGGTGGACGAATTCAAGCGCCTGGTGCATAACATCCTATGCTGCTACTTGGAGGGGGATTCATTCCGGCGCATATCGTTTCCCGAGACCACCCAAGAAGAAAAACTCCGCAACAAAAACTTCCAACACCGGAAGGCGCGGCTGTTCCATTTACTGACGGAACTTCAGACACGATTCGTCGAATACATTCATTGATTGCAGCCCATTAGGGATCCGCAGTCAGAGTTCCAGGAACCCGAAGTTCTTGATAACCCGAAGTACGGAGAGCGTTACCCAGAGATGATTCTCCAGGCTGGCCTTGGCGGAACCGGCCTTCCAGTAGCCGTGACTGTCCTGCCGCTTCATGAGCCAATCAAAGGCTTTTTTGATCTTGGGATGCTCAACCGTAAAACCGATCTTGGACAATGAATCCAGGCTGCTGAGGATATCGGTGGCCCAAAAGGGATAATTGATTTCTTCCCAGAACCGGGCGGATTGGCGGTCTTCATACTTATCGGCCATGAAAAAGCGGTCCATCAACAACTCTCCGGCCCTGCGGGTATCTTTGTGCCTGCGCCATATCGAGGAGGCTGCCAGGGCCCGGAGCACCATCCCGGTGACCAGGTGGGAAAACGGCATGTCCGGATTGGATTTGACGGGCTTGATTCCGCGCTGGGCATCCAGGTTGTACCGTTTTTTCAATTCGCTCTTCTCAATGGTGCGGTAGGGAATGACCCATCCCCCGTCCGCTTGACGGTTCCGCATCAACCAGCGGAATCCTTTCTGGACACGCGGATCTTCTCCCAGGCCGAACAGGCAGAGCACCTCGAGCGTCAGCGCGTGGTAAGTGGGAGCGTATTCATTGAAATAGGCTCCGCGAAAATCCCCTTCGCCCTTTTGGGTGGAAAAAAGGAAATCCACCAGTAGTAGGATCTCTTCCATCTCGAGCGTGCAGGCATAATCATAGAGCCGGAACGCGTTGTGCAGGGTCTCGACGATAGTATATGTCCGTTCGCGACGGGGATTGCCCTCATACTCCTTACGGCACCAGCCGCCGTTTTCTCTTTGACTCTCCAGAATACGGATCCGGGAGGCGAATTTCTGGAGATTCTTATACTCTCTTTCGACCGGCACCTCCAGGATGTCCTTTTTGAGCCAAAACAGTATAGGGAGGTTCCCCCGCGCGAGGAGGAATTCGATCGCCTTGTTGGTCTTGACTTTCATTTTGATCGACTGCCATCAATGAGGCGCATCACGCACCTCAGACCACCATCCCCGGACATCGTCCGGTGAGCGGTTCGGTCCAAAAAGATAAATTCTATTCCAACTTGCGAAGTTCTGTCAAATTTTCAGGGGTGAGCAAAAATCTCTTCCCTCGAATGGGCGCACACGACATCCCGCACCAGCGCCGGTTGAACCGGAGGTGATCAAAAAAACCGATTGATTTTAGGCAGGCGATTTAATAAAGTGATCCTCTCATCGTTTTCAAGACACGCAGGAGGCCCGGATGGAGGAGTTAATATACCTCGACAATGGAGCCACTTCTTTCCCGAAACCGGAGAGCGTGTACACGGCCATGGACCGTTTTTACCGCCGGCTGGGCGTCAATCCCGGCCGCTCGGGATATGACATTTGCATGGAAGCAGGTGAGGTCGTGGAAGACACCCGAAAAGCCCTCACCCATTTTTTCAACGGCACCGATCCCGACCGTCTGTGTTTTTCGTACAATTCAACCGATGCTCTCAATCTGATCATTTTCGGCATGCTGGACGCAGGGGATCATGCGATATCCACGACCATCGAGCACAACTCCGTGCTGAGACCGCTCTATCATCTCGAGCGCGACCTTGGAGTCGAGGTCGACTATGTCGCATTCAATTCCCATGGCTTCGTGTCTCCTGATGATTTCAAGCGAAAATTCAGATCCAACACGAGATTGGCGGTCGTCAACCATGCCTCCAATGTGATCGGCACCATTCAACCTATCAAAGAGATCGGCCGGCTGTGTCGGGAAGCCGGGATTTTCATGGCCGTCGATGCCTCCCAGTCGGCCGGGAAAATTCCCATTGACATGGAGGACATGAACCTGGATGTGATCGCATTCACCGGCCACAAATCTCTATTGGGTCCGACGGGAATCGGAGGCCTCTATGTGCGCGAGGGCGTCACGATTCGGCACACCCGGGCCGGAGGCACCGGCGTACGTTCCGCCGTGCGGTCCCATCTGGATGAGTATCCTTTCCGCCTGGAATACGGCACTCCCAATACCCTGGGAATAGCCGGATTGAAGGCCGGCCTGGACTGGGTGAAAAACAAAGGCCTGGAATCCCTCCATGCTCATGAAATGCACCTCACCCGCATGCTGCGCGACGGGCTGCGCGAAATCGAGGGGGTGACCCTGTATTGCCAAGACGACCTCACGGATCACATCTCCGTGCTGCTTTTCAATGTAGACGGGCTGGAGGCCTTGAACACCGGAACCATTTTGGATGTGGATTACAACATCGCCAGCCGCACGGGCCTCCACTGCGCTCCCCTGGTTCACGACCAGCTGGGGACCTCGGCGATCCACGGCGCGGTCCGTTTCGGGATCGGACCGTTCAATAGCGAAACCCATATCAGGGCCGCCATCGAAGCCGTGGCCGAAATCGCCGAGATGCAGAGGAAAAAAATCCGCTGAACCCCATTGGCCGAAGCTCAGCAGGGCTCCAG